>ENA-ORNI01000607-ORNI01000607.1-human-gut-metagenome-genome-assembly--contig:-NODE-607-length-28497-cov-2.34031_pt1 | contig 28497 bp, 25 predicted proteins | sample MGYA00242118_ERZ509028 | MGnify/ENA primary metagenome ERZ509028 (study PRJEB26280, sample SAMEA2338755) | human gut metagenome | biome: human gut; feature: human-associated habitat; material: faeces...
GCAGAATATGCAAGATTTCGCAAGATTCAGGAAGAAGAATTTACGCAAGTATTAGAAGAACTTCAGGAGAGCGCAAAAGGCTATGATACATATGAGGCATGGTTTGATCATATCAAAGAATACACCGAAGAATTAAACCGCCAGTCAAAAGAGAATCAGAAAGAAAAAGAAGGGGTTGTGGTCAGCACGATGCACAGCACCAAAGGATTGGAATTTGAACGTGTCTTTTTGCCAGATGTCAATGAAGACGTGATCCCACATAAGAAGTCCATGAAAGAAGAAGACGTGGAAGAAGAAAGACGTTTGTTTTACGTTGGAGTTACAAGAGCCAAGAAATATCTGCACATCTTGTCAGTAAAGAAACTTTATAACAAAGACAGCAGGCCGTCAAGGTTCGTAGAAGAACTAAGAAGCCGTCAGGAGAAAAGAGGTGTTTTGCATGGAAAATAGAGCGATGCCAAGAGCAGGCGAATTTTATATGCATTTTAAAGGAAAACTTTATCAGATCGTTACGGTTGCAATACATACAGAGACAGAAGAACCATTGGTGGTCTATCAGGCAATGTATGGAACGTTTAAGACATATGCAAGACCACTTGAGATGTTCTTAAGTGAAGTCGATCATGAAAAATACCCAGATGTGCAACAGATATACCGTTTTCGGAAAGTAGAACTGTGTGAAAATGCAGAAGACCAGTATGGTATAAAAATCACGGCGACAGAACAAGATTCAGAAGCAGAACTGGTTGATGAAGTGACAGCACAGGAAAATGAATGTGATGAGACAGAAGAAACAGCAGACATTGAGCCACTGTTGAAATTCTTAGATGAAACAGATCTTCATGAGCGCCTGAATATTTTATTACAGTACAGAGATCAGATCACAGAAACGATGCTGGAATCCATGGGTATGGCAATGGATTGTGTCCTGAATGGAAAAACTCTGGAAGAAAAGTATTATGAACTTGACAAAGTGATTCGAACAAAACTTCAATATGAAAAAAAGCCCCGCATATAAGATGCAAGGGCTTTTTTATTAATATCATATTATTCTTCGTCTTCTAAGATCTCATCTAAGACAGCAGTGACTGTCTCATATTCTTCGTCTGTTTCAATGTTGTCAAGACTGAAAGTATCAGGATCTTCAGGGTCTTCGTTGTAACGATATAAAAGTAAAGCCCCTTCTTCGTCATCACTTTCTAAGTCTTCAACAGTGATCAATGCGATATATTCCTGATCATCTAATTCTTCTACAGAGAATAAAGCGATCACGGCACAGTCTTGTTCAGTTCCATCTTCTAATTCTAAATGGAGCACAGGAGTTTCTTCTTCAATGATATTATCTACTTCGTTAAATTCACTCATTTTGATACCTCTTTTCTTAGTCTTTTCTCCACTATACTAAAGGATCATAAAAAAAGCAAGAAAAGGATAAAAAAAGATCACTTTGTCTAAGAATTGACAAGAAAAAACAGGTATGATACGATACGAACTAATGGAGGTAAAACAATGGAAGAATATAAGTTTTTGCTGGATATCGCAATCATTCTGGCAATGACCAAGTCTTTTAGTCTTGTGTCGAAGAAGTTTAACATGCCGCCAGTCGTTGGAGCATTGATCGCGGGAATCATTTTAGGACCAGTGGTCCTTAATGTAGTGAGTCCTTCAGATTCAGTTTTAAATCTGGCTGAAGTAGGTGTAGTTGTTTTAATGTTTCAGGCAGGTCTTGAGACAGATATTGATGAGTTGAAGAAGAGTGGAATTCCCGCATTTGTCATTGCGTTATGTGGAGTATTGATCCCACTTATCATGGGAGCTGTTTTATCCGTTATATATGGAAATAATATCATGGAATCGATCTTTATTGGAGTGATCCTAACAGCAACTTCAGTAAGTATCACAGTAGAAGCATTACAGGATATGGGACATTTAAAAGGAAGAGTCGGAACAGCAATCCTTGGGGCAGCGATCATTGATGATATCTTGGGAATCGTTTTATTATCAATTATGACAAGCCTTGGGGGAGCATCTGGATTCCATATTCAGGCAATCCTTAAGATCTTGATCCAGATGGCAGCATTCTTTGCGATTTCTATTATCGGTGGAGTTGGGATCAAGAAGTTCTTTGAGTGGCTTTCTACTTATAAGAATCCAGAGATTGAACGTCATAGAAGAAGAGTTCCGGTGTTTGCACTTGCATTTTGCTTAGCACTTGCATTTCTTGCAGAAGTGTTTGGAATCGCTGATATCACAGGCGCATATCTTGCAGGGATCATTTTATGCAGGCTCCCAGAACGATTTTATATATACAACAAGATTGAAGTTTTATCGTATATGCTGATCACACCAGTATTCTTTGCAAGTATCGGTCTGAATGTAAACATTCATGGAATGACACAGACGTTGATCATCTTTACGATCATTTTATGTGTGATCGCAGTGATCTCGAAGATTGCGGGATGTGGTTTTGGAGCATTGTTGTGCAAATATACGAAGAGAGAATCTGTACAGATCGGAGCAGGAATGGTATGCCGAGGTGAAGTTGCACTGATCGTTGCACAGAAAGGAATTTCTGTTGGATTATTATCAGAAGTTTTTTTTGCACCAGTAGTCATCATGGTTCTCGTCACAACACTCTTATCACCGATCATTTTAAAAATGTTATTTGCAAAATAAGACGTGAGGGTCAAAAATAAAATATTTACGATACAGATAAAACAATAGAAAAGAGGCTTTAATATGATAGACACAGTCGTATCTGTAAAACTTCCGATCGGAGAGATGCTAAGGATCAAAAGAAATCGTCTGATGCCGGATGTGGTGACTGGAGAGGAGAAGAGAATCTGTCTGGTGTCTGGAATCTACGGAGATGAGCTTGGCGGACAGTATATCTGCGGAGAGATCATTCGCCGGATCAAGGCAGAATTTGAGAATCTGACAGGTATTGTCGATGTGTATCCAGCGGTCAATCCATTAGGACTGGATGCACGAACAAGAGCAGTACCAATCTCAGATATCGATTACAGCAGTGCATTTCCAGGAGACATCAATGGAGGTCTGGAAGATTATACAGCAGCTAAATTGATCGAAGATATCAAAGGAGCATCCTGTTGCATTGATATTCATTCTAGTAATATCTTTTTGCAGGAAGTTCCTCAAGTACGTTTAAATAACGATTACGATGAGACATTACTTCATCTGTCAAAATATATGAATACGGATCTTGTCTGGATCCATCCTTCTCAGACAGTGAATGAAGGAAGTTTAGCTTTCACTTTAAACCAGATGGGAATCCCAACTATGGTTACGGAATCCGGTGCAGCATTTCGTATCCGTTACGAGTACTGCCGCCAGATCATAGATGGAATTTTTTCGGTGATGGCAGAACTTGGTATCTGGAAGGGAAAGGTTCAAGGCAAAACAAAGGTTCCGTTTATCCACGAACACCAGATCTTTTATTTAAATTGTGAATCCAGTGGATTGTTTGTTTCTTACAAGCGATTAAAAGATCCGGTAAAGAAAGGCGAGATCATAGGGATCGTACAGAATCCTTTAATGGGAGCAACGGAAGAAGAAGTGGTTGCCCCAACCGATGGTATTTTGATGACATTAAGAGAACATCCAAGTGTAACGGAAGGGTCCTTGGTAGCCAGAGTGATCGGAGGGAATGCACTATGAAAAAAGAAATCATATATTCCTCAGGAAATTACTTAAGAGATGAGTTTAAGATCGAAGGATATCTCTTTGGAAAACAAAGTGAAGGATCAGAACCAGCGGCATGTATTGTCGGAGCAATGCGTGGAAATGAATATCAGCAGTTATATATTTGTTCTCAGTTAGTCAAACGTTTAAAAGAACTGGAGAACAGTGGTGCGATCGTTGGAGATAATCAGATTCTGGTCATTCCATGTGTGAATAATTTTTCAATGAATGTCGGAATGAAATACTGGGTATCTGATAACAGTGATATCAACCGTCAGTTTCCTGGGAATTTTGACGGGGAACCAACAAGCCGTCTGGCAGCACATTTATTTGAACGGGTTAAAGGATTCCGCTATGGAATCCATTTTGCATCATTTTTCAGAAGCGGGGATTTTGTGCCACATGTGCGAATGCCTGCAACAGGAAAAGAAAGCACCAGCCTTGCAAGTCTGTTCGGGCTGCCTTATGTATTAACAAGCAAACAACGAAATTTTGATAAAAAGACATTAACTTATAACTGGCAGATCAATGGGACGGATGCATTTTCGGTATATTCTGGGGAAACAGATAATATCGATGTGAATCTGGCCAGGAAGGCTGTATCTGCCGTGCTTCGCTTCTTGACTCGAATGGGTATTTTAAAATATAATTGCCATAACGGGTATATTGCGAGTATTATAGAAGAAGAGGATCTTGTATCCGTCAAAGCAAGTGCTCCGGGATTCCTAAGACGTTTTGTGACGATCAATGAGGAAGTTAACCGAGGTCAGCTGCTTGGTGAAGTCATTAATCCATATAATGGAGAGATTTTATCAGAGATCCGTTCAACGGCAGATGGGATCATATTCTATGCCGAGGATCAGCCAACGATTTTGGAAAATGCATCTGCATTTCAGGTGATTAAGAAACTACATGAATAAATGGGAGGAAATCATGGGAGAAGTTAGAAGAGTCTATGTTGAAAAGAAAAAAGACTACGCAGTAAAAGCAAAAGAGCTGCATGCATCATTGAAGCAGTATCTTGGACTGGATGTCGAATCTGTTCGTGTCCTTGTCCGCTATGACATCGAGAATCTATCCGATGCAAGTTATGAAAAAGCACTGGTTACAGTATTTAGTGAACCACCAGTTGACGACGTGTATGAAGAGACATTACCACTTGCCGATGGGGAAATATCTTTCAGCGTTGAGTTTCTGCCAGGTCAGTTCGATCAGAGAGCAGATTCTGCACAGCAGTGTGTGAAACTGTTGAATGAGGACGAAGATGCCCTGATCAGAAGTGCAACAACTTATGTTGTAAAAGGTGACTTAACTGACGAACAGTTAGAAGCAGTCAAAGAATATTGCATCAACCCAGTTGACTCAAGAGAGGCAGCTGCAGACAAACCAGAGACATTAGTGATGGATTTTGAAGAACCAGCAGATGTTAAGATTCTGGATGGATTCAAAGATATGGAAGAAGACAAATTTAAAGAATTATATGATTCTTTAAATCTTGCTATGACATTCAAAGATTTCCTTCATATCCAGAATTATTATAAAGGAGAAGAAAAGAGAGATCCTTCCATGACAGAGATCCGTGTACTGGATACTTATTGGTCAGATCACTGTCGTCATACAACATTCTCCACAGAACTTACCAGCATTGGATTCCAGGATGGATTCTATCGTGCACCATTAGAAGAAGCATATTATTCTTACATGGATGACTTTGAAGAGATGTACAAAGACCGTGATGACAAATATGTCTGCTTAATGGATATGGCATTAATGGCGATGAAACGTCTTAAAAAAGATGGAATTCTTGACAATATGGAAGAAAGCGATGAGATCAACGCCTGCAGCATTGTTGTACCAGTAGAAATTGATGGTAAGGAAGAAGAATGGCTGATCAGTTTCAAGAATGAGACACATAACCATCCAACAGAGATCGAACCATTTGGTGGAGCGGCAACATGTCTTGGAGGAGCGATCCGTGACCCATTATCAGGACGTTCTTATGTATATCAGGCAATGCGTGTTACAGGTGCTGCTGATCCAACAGTCCCATTAAAAGACACATTAAAAGGTAAATTACCACAGTATAAGATTGTAAATGAAGCTGCGAATGGATACAGTTCTTACGGAAACCAGATCGGTCTTGCAACAGGATATGTTAATGAAGTATATCATCCAGACTATGTTGCAAAACGTATGGAGATCGGTGCCGTTATGGGTGCAGCACCTAGAAAGAACGTGATCAGAGAGAACTCTGACCCAGGAGATATCATCATCTTATTAGGTGGAAGAACAGGACGTGACGGTTGTGGAGGAGCAACAGGATCATCTAAAGTTCATACAGAAGAATCTATCGAGACATGTGGAGCTGAAGTTCAGAAAGGTAATCCACCAACAGAACGTAAGATCCAGAGATTATTCAGAAGAGAAGAAGTCAGCCGTCTGATCAAGAAATGTAACGACTTTGGTGCAGGTGGAGTTTCCGTAGCGATCGGAGAACTTGCAGATGGTCTGGTTGTAGATCTTGATAAAGTACCTAAGAAATATGCAGGACTTGATGGAACAGAATTAGCGATTTCTGAATCTCAGGAACGTATGGCTGTTGTTGTAGATCCAAAAGACGTAGATCAGTTCCTTGCATACTCTGCAGAAGAGAACTTAGAGGCTGTAGAAGTTGCTGTTGTAACAGAAGATCCAAGATTAGTACTGAAATGGAGAGGAAAAGAGATCGTTAATATCTCAAGAGCTTTCCTTGATACAAACGGAGCACATCAGGAAACAGAAGTATTTGTAGAGATCCCTCACCGTGTAGAATCTTACTTTAATCGCAAAGACGAGACAGGTACATTTGAAGAAGTGTGCAAGAATACATTATCTGATCTTAATGTATGTTCACAGAAAGGTCTCGTAGAGAGATTCGACAGCTCTATCGGAGCAGCAACAGTTACAATGCCATATGGTGGAAAATACCAGATGACACCAATTCAGACAATGGTCGCAAAACTTCCAGTATTGAAAGGAGAATGCGATACAGTCACAATGATGAGTTATGGATTTGATCCATATCTGTCCAAATGGAGCCCATTCCATGGAGCAGTTTATGCGATTACAGAATCTATCGCGAAGATCGTAGCTACTGGTGGAGATTATAGCAATATCCGCCTGACATTCCAGGAATACTTTAAGCGTCTTGGAGAAGATAAGACACGCTGGGGACAGCCGGTTGCAGCACTGCTTGGTGCATATCAGGCACAGATGGGATTTGGACTTGCATCGATTGGTGGAAAGGACAGTATGTCTGGAACATTCAATGACATTGATGTACCACCAACACTGGTATCTTTTGCAGTCGATGTAGCGAAGACAACAGATGTTATCACACCAGAACTTAAGAAAGCAGGAAACCGTCTGATCCGTATCTGTATCCCAACAGATGCATACAATCTTCCAATCTATTCTGAAGTGAAGAAAGTATACAAACGTATTACAAAACTGATCAAAGATGGAATTATCAAATCTGCATATGCAATTGGCGGCGGAGGAGCCTTAGAAGCAGTTGCCAAGATGGCATTTGGTAATAAATTAGGTGTGATCTTTGATGAAGAAGTAGAATTAAAAGACTTAACAGATCCTAAGTTTGGATCATTTGTTGTTGAAATGAGCACAAGAGATGTTCATAAACTTGCGATTCCAGGATTAATGTTAGGTGAGATTACAGACAAACATGAATTTGTATTTGGTGACGAAGTTGTAACATTAGAAGAAGCAATCGATACATGGAAGAAACCATTAGAGAAAGTATTTCCAACAAGATCTGAAGGAGATCAGAGCATCGTTGCTACAACAAGACACTATACAAAAGGAAATATTTACGTATGCAAGAATAAAGTTGCAAAACCAAATGTATTTATTCCAGTATTCCCAGGAACAAACTGTGAATATGATTCAGCGAAAGCATTTGAACGTGCAGGAGCGAACGTGATCACAAAGGTATTTAAGAACTTAGATGCACAGGGAATCCGTGATTCAGTGGAAGTTTTTGAAAAAGCGATCAAAGAATCCCAGATCATCATGTTCCCAGGTGGATTCAGTGCCGGTGATGAACCAGATGGATCTGCAAAATTCTTTGCAACAGCATTTAGAAATGAAAAATTAAAAGAAGCAGTCATGGATCTGTTAAATAACCGTGATGGACTGGCACTTGGTATCTGTAACGGATTCCAGGCCCTGATCAAATTAGGACTTGTTCCAGAAGGTAAGATCGTAGAACAGAATGCGAAATCACCTACACTGACAACAAACCGCATTGGTCGTCATATTTCTAAGGTTGCTTATACAAGAATTGCTTCTAATCTGTCACCATGGTTTAACAATGTACATGTAGATGATATCTTCAGTATACCAGTATCTCATGGAGAAGGACGATTCGTAGCAGATGAAGATGTGATCCAGAAACTGTTTGAAAATGGACAGGTAGCAACACAGTATGTTGACCTCAATGGTGATCCTACAATGAATGAAGAATTCAATCCAAATGGTTCTTACCATGCGATTGAAGGTATCACAAGTCCAGACGGAAGAGTCCTTGGTAAGATGGGACATTCAGAACGTCGTGACAGCTATGTAGGAATCAATATTTACGGACAGAAAGATCAGAAGATCTTCGAATCCGGAGTAGAATATTTTAAATAAGAGTACAAAAAAAGAACCTTGCAAGAAAAAGCAAGGTTCTTTTTTACTGCTCTTTTGGAATGATATGAATTGTTTCCATACGGTTCTTATCAACAGAAACAACTTTAAAAAGAAAATGTTCATCTTCTGCAGTTTCGCCCTCTGAAGGCAGATGATCAAGCAGTTCGATGATATATCCGCCAAGAGAATCATAATCCTCAGAATCAAGGTCTACGTCAAGCAGATCATCAAGATCATCAAGCTTTAAAGAAGCGGATACCATATAAGATCCATCGGATAATTTTTTGAAAGTTTCTTCCTCAGAATCATCATATTCATCACGCAGTTCTCCAAAAATCTCTTCAACGATATCTTCTAGAGTAATAAGACCTGCAGTCACTCCATATTCATCCAAAACAATGGAGAAACTAACAGATTTTTCACGCATCTGTGCAAGAAGGCTTGATACTTTCTGAGTTTCATACGTAAAGAACGGCTTACGCAGAACATCTTTCAAATGAAAGATCTCGCCTCTGTGCTGGCTGCGGTAGAAATAAACATCCTTAAAATAAACAATACCAACAACATGATCTTTACTTCCTTCATAAACAGGAAGTCTAGAATAACCGGCCTCGCGGAAAATATCAAGAACTTCATCATAAGAAGCATCTACAGACACAAAAGTTACATCAATTCGCGGGATCATAATATCCTTGGCAAGAGATTCCTTAAAATCAAAAACGTTGTTTAACATATCTTTCTCAGATTCTTCGATAACGCCTTCTTCGTGGCTGACATCAACGATCGTACGAAGTTCACGTTCAGTCATGATACGTTTGGATTGTTTCGAATCGATCCGCAAGATGATAAGGATCGCTGTAGAAAGTTTGTTGATAATGTAAACAACCGGTGTCAGTAATTTTGTGATCAGATAAATGCTGGAAGCATAGCTTAGAGCAAGTTTTGTATTATTGATCGTTGCAAAAGTCTTTGGTGTGATCTCACCAAAGATCAATACAAGTACTGTGATCACAGCAGTTGCGATTCCGGCTCCCATGCTTCCAAAGATACGAATAGCGATCGTTGTAGTAAGGGATGTTAATGAAATATTCACAAGGTTATTCCCAACTAAGACACTGGAAAGCATCTGGCTTGGATTCTCGATCAATTTTAAAACAATAGCAGCTTTTTTATTGCCATCTTCTGCCATGGCACGCATACTATGTGGATTGACGGTTGTAAGTGCTGTTTCTGCAGATGAAAAATAAGCAGAAAGCATTAATAAAATGATAATTGCGATTATCTGTAATATCATACTGGGGTCCAATGAAAATTCCTCCTAAAATAAATATCTGTTCATTTTTATACAGTTCTTTTCATTGTACGCAAGAAATATGTACATGTCAAGTTAGTCCTTGCCAACCATGGAAGAATATGGTATACCTATTTTTAGGAGGATTGTCATATGAGGTACTATTATGATTATAGTTTTCCAATCGGTAATTTAACGATTGAGGAAGATGGACATGGCATTTGCGGGATATATTTTGGGACGAAGACATTAGAAGGCGAGAAGAAGAATACAGAATTGATCAGGGAAGCAGCACTGCAATTATCACAGTATTTTGATGGGCGGAGAAAGAAGTTTGACCTGAAGATTTCTTATCATGGAACAGAATTCCAGATCAAAGTATGGAAAGCATTGGAGAAGATTCCATATGGGGAAACTTACACTTACAAAGAAATTGCGGAATCAGTAGGAATTCCCAAAGGATGTCGAGCTGTCGGTATGGCGAACAACAGGAATCCGATCGTGATCGTTGTTCCATGTCACAGAGTGATCGGAATGAACGGTTCACTGACAGGATATGCAGGGGGTCTGGAAATGAAAGAATACCTGTTGGATCTTGAAAAGCGTAATCAAAAATTAAAGGAAAGATATTGACAAAGATTCTCAATTGAGATATGATACATAGGCACATTTTGCCGGAAGCACATCCGGTATGATCTTATAGATATTTCCGTGAGGGAGTAGTTAGCAGAGAATCTGTGACAGTATCAACATAATGATGAACGACATCTGGTGCTGTCTTAATTAACGAGACTCACAGACGATAAGCTTTTGTTTATAACAAGGCTTTCGTCTGTGGGTCTTTTTCATATCATAGGAAAATCCGATGGAATCCCCTATGATATGAAAAACTTACGATATGGAGGACGTTTTTATGGATTTATTTACGTTATTAACACTAGCTGTTGGATTGGCGATGGATGCATTTGCTGTTTCTATCTGCAAAGGACTGGCGATGAGAGAAAAAGTTTTGAAAAAAGGGATCATTGTTGGTTTATGGTTTGGAGGATTTCAGGCACTGATGCCAACAATCGGATTTTTCCTTGGAACACAGTTTAAAGACCAGATCACATCGATCGATCATTGGATCGCATTTGTGCTTCTTGGGCTGATCGGAATCAATATGGTCAAAGAAGCATTATCAAATGATGAAGAACAGGCAGATGATTCGATCGCAGTGAAAGAAATGTTCATGCTTGCTGTTGCGACAAGTATCGATGCATTAGCAGTTGGAATCACATTTGCCTTTTTAAATGTGCATATTGTATCCGCAGCGTTGATGATTGGAGTCTGTACTTTCTTGATTTCATTTGCAGGAGTAAAGATCGGAAATATTTTTGGAACAAAATATAAATCCAAGGCAGAGCTCGCAGGTGGCATAATACTGATACTTTTGGGATTTAAGATCCTGTTTGAGCATCTTCATATTCTCTAAAATGAAAAATTAGCTCTTTCTTTTTTATGAAAAAGAGTGTAATATAATAAAGGCAATGGCACAAGATATAGTGCAGATTGGTAGAACGACAACAAGATTTTGTGTCAGAAAATGGAAACATACAGAATCTTGTAATTTTATATAAATGAGGGAGAAACTATGAATGGTGATGTAAAAACAAAGATTATCAAGAGAAACGGTGAGGAGGTAACCTTTGATCTCGATAAGATCATCAATGCGATCACGAAGGCGAATGAAGAGGTAACAAAGATCCATCAGATGAATCAGTATCAGATCATGGCGATCGCAGAGAAGGTTGCAGATCAGGTAGCAAACTCTTCTCATGCGGTGAATGTAGAAGATATCCAGAATATGGTTGAGACAGGGATCATGGAGATGAGAGGATATGAAGTTGCCCAGAAGTATGTAAGATATCGTTTTAAGAGAGAACTGAGAAGAAAATCAAATACGACCGATGATGGAATTCTTTCTTTACTTGATAATATTAATGAGGAAGTAAATCAGGAGAATTCGAATAAGAATCCAGTGATCAATTCCACGCAGAGAGATTATATGGCAGGAGAAGTCAGCAAAGACTTAAGTAAACGTGTCCTTCTGCCAAATGAGATCATTCGTGCTCATGAAGAAGGAATCATCCATTTTCATGATTCTGACTATTTTGCACAGAGAGAACATAACTGTGATCTGATCAATTTGGAAGATATGCTTCAGAATGGAACGGTGATCAGTGAGACATTGATCGAGAAACCACATTCATTTTTTACAGCATGTAATGTGACAACACAGATCGTTGCTCAGGTTGCAAGCAACCAGTATGGAGGACAGTCTTTTACATTAGCGCATTTAGCACCATTTGTAGACATCAGTCGAAAGAAGCTGCGTAAGAATGTCGTGAAGGAACGTAAAGTGATCGGAGAATCTATGGATGATGCGATCATCGACAAGATTACAGAGATGCGTCTGTATGATGAGATCAAACAGGGAATCCAGACGATTCAGTATCAGCTGGTAACTTTAATGACATGTAATGGACAGGCGCCATTTGTCACAGTCTTTATGTATCTTGACGAAGTACCAGAAGGACAGACAAGAGACGATCTGGCTCTTGTGATCGAAGAAGTCCTGAAACAGAGAATTCAGGGTGTTAAGAATGAAAAAGGAGTCTGGATCACTCCAGCCTTTCCAAAACTTATTTATGCATTAGATGATGATAACATCACACCAGATTCCAAGTATTGGCATCTGACAGAATTAGCTGCAAAATGTACAGCAAAACGCATGGTTCCAGACTATATCTCAGCGAAAGTGATGAGAGAACTGAAGAATGGTGAAGTATATCCTTGCATGGGATGCAGATCATTCTTAACGGTCGAAGATTCCCAGAGAAATGCAGATGGAAGCCATAAGTTCTATGGAAGATTTAATCAGGGTGTTGTAACGATCAACTTGGTTGATGTCGCATGCAGTTCTAATGGAGATATGGACAAATTCTGGGACATCTTAGAAGAGAGACTGGAATTGTGCCACAGAGCATTAAGATGTCGCCATGAGAGATTAAAGGGAGCGGTATCTGATGTTGCGCCGATCCTTTGGCAACATGGAGCGCTTGCGAGACTGAAGAAAGGCGAGAAGATCGATAAGTTATTATACGATGGATATTCCACGATTTCCCTTGGATATGCAGGACTTTATGAGATGTGTGTCCGTATGACAGGCAAGTCTCATACATCCGATGAAGGAAAAGAATTTGCATTAAAAGTTATGCAGAAATTAAATGATAAATGTAATGAATGGAAGGCAGCAGAGAACATCAGCTATTCTGTATACGGAACACCAATGGAATCAACAACTTACAAGTTTGCAAAATGCTTACAGAAACGTTTTGGTATCATTCCGGGAGTTACAGATAAGAACTACATCACAAACAGCTATCATGTTCATGTAACAGAAGAGATCGATGCATTCAGCAAACTGGCATTTGAGTCAGAATTCCAGAAATTATCTCCAGGCGGAGCGATCAGCTACATTGAAGTACCAAACATGCAGGATAATATTCCAGCCGTCTTATCCGTGATGAAATTTATTTACGATAACATCATGTATGCAGAGTTAAATACAAAGAGTGATTACTGTGAATGTTGTGGATACGACGGAGAGATTCAGATCAAAGAAGATGAATCAGGAAAGCTGATCTGGGAATGTCCAAACTGTGGAAATACAGATCAGGATCATATGTTTGTTGCAAGACGTACTTGTGGATATATCGGAACACAGTTCTGGAATCAGGGACGTACACAGGAGATCAAGGATCGAGTCCTTCATTTATAAGACACGATGACAGAGGAGATCATATGCACTACGGAGAAATTAAAAAATGTGATATTGCGAATGGACCAGGAGTCAGAGTCAGCTTATTCGTATCAGGCTGCCGAAATCATTGTCCAGGATGCTTTAATAAGGAGACATGGGACTTTTGTTATGGAAAGCCATTTACGACGGAGACAAAAGATCATATCATGGAATTGTTAAAGCCAGATTATATTGAAGGTTTTTCGCTTCTTGGAGGGGAACCATTTGAACCGGAGAATCAGGAAGAACTGGTTAGATTATTAAAAGAGATCAAAGAAAATTATCCAAAGAAGAATATCTGGTGCTATACAGGATATACGTATGACAAAGATTTGCTCGAAGGTGGTAAAGTATACACACCGTTTACGGAAGAGATGTTATCTTATATTGATACGCTGGTTGATGGACAGTTTATCGAATCCCAGAAAGATATCACATTAAAATTCCGAGGAAGTGCAAATCAAAGAATTTTAGATCTGAATGAAAAATAGACGAGAGAGATGTAGTTTTTTACACTGCATCTTTTTCTTTATCATCTGGAAGAGAAGCTCTTGACAGACTGTGCTTTATATTATAGTCTATGTATAACAAAATATCATAGATAAGTTGTAAATTTCGAAAGAGGAAAGAAGGGTTGCACAATGATACTGGAGATTGATTTCAATAGTGACGAGGCAATCTATGTACAGTTAAGAAATCAGATCATTATGGGAATCGCATGTGCAGAATTTGCTGATGGAGAATCACTTCCATCTGTCCGTCAGTTAGCACAGGTGCTTGGAGTGAACATGCACACGGTGAACAAAGCCTATGCGATCTTAAGAGAAGAAGGATACCTGAAACTAGACCGAAGAAAAGGTGCAGTCATAAGTGTTGAAACTTTGGAAAAACAGCAGGAATTAGCAAGCATTCAGGATAATTTAAGGATGTTAGTTGCAGAAGCTGTCTGTAAAGGAGTTACAGAAGACGAGATGAACCGGTTGATTCATGATATGTACCAGAAATTAGACAGAAAGTAATAACAGGAGGAATTATGAACCGATTACCATTTACAAAATATGCCTCCAAAGCATTGAATGAAGGACGAGAGATTGCTGGATATCTTGGATTTAAAGATGTCAGCAGTATTTTTGTTCTGCTAGGACTTTATGGGGCAGACGGATCTCTTGCAAGTGAAGTGCTCAAGATGCACGGAGTGACAAGAGAATTAATAGAAGAAGCGATCAAAGAGAAGTCAAAGATGCCAAAAGACCGAAGAAGAACGGTAATGGATACTCCGAAAACAGAATACCTGTTAGAAATTGCAGGAGAACTTGCAATGAAATACGGGTGTGAAGCGATCGGATCAGAACATATCTTGATGGCGATGATCAAAGATGGAGATAATGAAGCATTCCGTTTTCTGGAAGATCATAAGATTTCATCCGAAGGAATCTATACAGATATTTTAGTTACTGCAGGAATTGATTTCAGAAGTGCGAAGAATGAATATAATGAAGCGATCTCTGATGGCGGTGATATGGAAGATGGAGCAGGAGAATATATGCTGCTTCAGTATAGTACAGATCTGACAGAGAAAGCAATGCTTGGGAAGCTTGATCCGATGATCGGGCGTGAAAGTGAGATGGAACGTCTGATGCAGATCCTTTGCAGAAGGACAAAGAATAATCCATGTCTGATCGGTGATCCAGGGGTTGGTAAAACAGCGATCGTTGAAGGCCTTGCACAAAGGATCGCCGAAGGCAATATGCCAAGAATTCTTAAGAATAAGAGGATTTTGTCCTTAGACCTTACGAAAGTGATCGCTGGAACGAAATTCCGTGGAGAATTTGAAGAACGAATGAAACGTATCGTAACCGAAGCAACACAGGATGATTCTATTATTTTGTTTATCGATGAGATTCATACGATCATTGGAGCTGGAGGTTCTGAGGGAGCTATGGATGCATCTAATATCTTAAAACCAGCATTGGCAAGAGGAGATTTTCAGCTGATCGGTGCGACAACGAGTGAAGAATATACAAAATATTTTGAAAAAGATGCAGCATTAGTTCGAAGATTCCAACCAGTCAGAGTGAAAGAACCAACCGTAGAAGAAACGATCACGATCTTAAAAGGAATCAAACATCGTTTTGAAGATTATCATAGGATCCTGGTATCAGAAGATGTGGCAGAGGCGATCGCCTCTCTTTCTGATCGATATATCAGTGATCGTTTTCTGCCAGATAAAGCCATCGATCTGTTAGATGAAGCCTGTGCAAGGAAACGAATGGAACAGCTTGGAAGTCATGCAGGTTTTAAGAAAGAACGCAAGGAGATCAGGGAGATCATAGAGAAGATCGAAGCAGCACTTTCTGATGGAGATATTACAGAAGCAAGAGAGCTTAAGAAAGAGAAGAACAAACTTGAGAAATCTCTGGAACGTAAGATGAAGAGAAATCAGAAGAAGCAAAATGAGATTCCAGAATTGACAACAGAGGATGCCGCAGAAGTCGTTTCTTTATGGACACAGATTCCAGTAACACAGCTTACAAAGGGAGATATGGAACGATTAAGACATTTAGAGAAAGAACTTCACAAACATGTGATCGGGCAAGATGAAGCGGTCAATGCAGTTGCCAAAGCTGTGAAGAGAAGCAGAGTCGGTCTTAAGAGTCCAAACCGTCCGATCGGATCATTCTTATTTTTAGGGCCAACAGGAGTTGGTAAGACAGAGCTGTCAAAGACATTAGCAAAAGCTTTATTTGGAAGAGAAGAAGATCTGATCCGTGTGGATATGTCTGAATATATGGAGAAGCACAGTGTATCAAAGATCATCGGATCTCCTCCAGGATATGTTGGATTTGGAGAAGGCGGACAGCTGAGTGAACAGATTCGAAGACATCCTTACTCTGTCCTTCTTTTTGATGAGATCGAAAAAGCTCATCCTGATGTATTTAATATCCTGCTTCAGGTATTAGATGACGGACATATTACAGATTCCAATGGAAGAAAAGTCGACTTTAAGAATACTGTTATCATTATGACTTCCAATGCAGGTGCAAACCGTATCATTGCACCAAAACATTTAGGATTTTCTATGGATGATACAGATAAAGCCAAGACTCATGAACGTATGAAAAAGGGTGTTATGGAAGAAGTGAAACAGATCTTTCGCCCAGAGTTTTTAAATCGAATTGATGAGACGATCGTATTTGCCGTCCTTACAAAGGAAGAAGTTAAGAAGATCGCAAAATTATTTATGGATGAATTGAGAGCCCGTTTATTAAGCGAACATCAGATCACATTAAAGATCACATCTGGTGCGATGGATCTGTTAGCAGATAAGGGATATGATGAGAATTATGGGGCAAGACCATTAAGAAGGATCATCCAGAATGAGATTGAAGATGTACTGGCAGATAAGATCTTAGAAGGAACCCTTACGAATGGACAGACGATGACGATTGGTAAAAAAGATAAAAAACTTACTTTTTCGGTAAAGGAAAACTAGTAAATAATACTGAAATATATTATAATATACATACGACGACCGAAACATATATTAGGAGGAAAAGACAATGGCAGTGGTAACTGAATTATTCCGCAGCGAAGACAATGGAACACTTAGCTTTGGTGACTATACATTAGCACAGAAAGCGAAGAAAGGAGATATCCAGTTTGAAGGAGATATCTATAAGATCAAGACTTTCAAGACAATGACAAAACTGGACAAGAACGGACAGCTGATCTTTGAATCAGTTCCAGGTTCAGCAGTACATAACTTTGTTGCAACAACAGATGGAGTTGCATTTGAGATTGAATCTTCATCTGATGTCCAGGTTACTTTAGAAGTAGAAGCTGGACAGGAATATAAAGTTTTTATTGATAATACGAATGTAGGAATGATGAAAGCAAATCTTGGAGGAAAATTAACTCTGAGTGTTGAGTTAAGCGAGGGAACAGCAGCAGCTGTTCGTGTAAAGAAACAGTAGTAACATAAAGGAGCACCAATGGCAAAACAAAAGACAGTTTATTTTTGCAGCCAGTGTGGTCATGAGTCTTCCAAGTGGATGGGGCAGTGTCCTGCCTGTAAGCAGTGGAATACTTTTACAGAAGAGAAAGTTACAGAAACGAAAAAAGGAGGGGCGAAGTCTTTAAAGACTTCTGCCTCTCCTATGAATATATCCGAGGTAACAGTAGAGAATGAAGAGCGGATTCCAACAGGGATTCATGAACTGGACCGTGTGTTAGGCGGCGGGATCGTCAAAGGTTCCCTATCGTTGGTCGGAGGAGATCCTGGAATCGGGAAATCCACGTTATTGTTACAGGTATGCAGGAATCTTGCGAACAGCAAACGTAAGGTTTTGTATATTTCTGGGGAAGAATCTATGCATCAGATCAAGATGAGAGCAGAGAGGATCGGAACATTTGAAGAAGAGATGCTTCTGTATTGTGAGACAGATCTTGATGCGATCATGAATGCGATCTTAAAGACGAAACCAGAATTTGCGGTGATTGATTCGATTCAGACAATGTACAGCGAGGATCTTTCCTCGGCAGCAGGCAGTGTGTCTCAGGTAAGAGAAGTGACTGCAGCGATGATGAGAGTTGCGAAAGAGAATAATATCGCAGTTTTTATCGTAGGACATGTGACCAAAGAAGGAGTGGTGGCAGGACCAAGAACACTTGAGCATATGGTAGATACGGTCCTTTATTTTGAAGGGGAAAGAGAAGCGGCATACAGAATCTTAAGAGGTGTCAAAAACCGTTTTGGATCCACGAACGAGATCGGTGTGTTTGAGATGTGTAACAATGGACTTGTAGAAGTGGAGAATCCGTCAAAGACGATGCTCAATGGAAGACCCCTTGATGCGTCAGGATCCGTTGTTGTATGTTCCATGGAAGGGACCAGACCGATCCTGATCGAGATTCAGGCATTGGTATCACCAACAAGCTTTCAGATGCCGAGAAGAACAGCGGTTGGAATTGATTATAACAGGGTGAATCTTTTGATGGCAGTGCTTGAGAAGAGAGTTGGACTGCAGCTTGGCGGCTGTGATGCGTATGTGAATCTGGCTGGAGGTATGAAACTTGGCGAGCCAGCGATCGATCTTGGTATTATTATGGCAATCGCATCGAGTTATAAGAACCGGCCAATCTTAGAAGATACGATCATTTTTGGAGAAGTTGGTCTGGTAGGAGAAGTAAGAGCCGTATCAGGTGGAGAAGCAAGGATCAAAGAAGCACAGAAACTAGGATTTAAACGATGCATTCTGCCTCAGGCGAATGTAGATCAGATCAAGGTCCAGACAGACATGAGACTTGTAGGAGTTTCAAATGTCATGGAGGCATTAGATCTTATATAGAAGGATTATCTGTATTTCACAATGATACAGAAATTATATGATTGCAAGTGTATAGAAGATACATTATAATCAGAATAGAAAGAACTATATGGAGGAAGACATGGAAGAAACGATTTCTAAGAATTTTATCGAACAGATCATAGAAAAAGATATAGAAGAAGGGCATTGCAAGAAGGTAGTTACAAGATTTCCACCAGAACCAAACGGATATCTTCATATCGGACACGCAAAATCCATCTTATTAAACTATGGACTGGCTCAGGAATATGGAGGAGATTTCCATTTCCGTTTTGATGATACAAACCCAACAAAAGAGAAGGAAGAATATGTAAATTCTATTAAAGAGGACGTAGAATGGTTAGGAGCAGATTATCACGAACATATCTATTATGCTTCTAACTACTTTGACAAGATGTATGAATGTGCAGAATTCCTGATCAAGAAGGGAAAAGCATATGTCTGTGATCTGAATGCTGAACAGATCAGAGAATACAGAGGAACTTTAACAGAACCTGGAAAGAACAGTCCATACCGTGACCGTACACCAGAAGAGAACTTACAGTTATTCCGCGAGATGAAGGAAGGAAAATACCCAGATGGAAGCAAAGTTCTTCGTGCCAAGATCGATATGACATCTGGAAATATCAACATGAGGGATCCAATTCTTTATCGTATCGCAAGAATGGAACATCATAATACAGGAAACAAATGGTGTATTTATCCAATGTACGATTTTGCTCATCCATTAGAGGATGCATTTGAAGGGGTAACACACTCTATCTGTACACTGGAATTTGAAGATCACAGACCACTGTATGACTGGGTTGTTAACGAATGCGAATTTGAGAATCCGCCAAAACAGATTGAGTTTGCGAAGTTATATCTGACAAATGTTGTCACAGGAAAACGTTATATCAAGAAATTAGTTGAAGATGGAATCGTAGATGGGTGGGATGATCCACGTCTGGTATCATTATCAGCACTTAGAAGAAGAGGATATACACCAGAATCCATCAAGAAGTTTATGGAACTTGTCGGAGTTGCAAAGAGTCACAGCTCTGTAGATTCAGCGATGCTTGAATACTGTATCCGTGATGATCTGAAATTAAAACGTCCACGTATGGCAGCGATCTTAGATCCGATCAAGCTGGTGATCACAAACTATCCAGAAGGAGAAGGGGAACTCGTTGACGTTCCAAATAATCAGGAAAACGAAGAGATGGGAACAAGACAGGTACCATTTTCAAGAGAATTATATATCGAACGAGAAGATTTCAAGATTGAAAAGCCTAAGAAATACCGTCGTTTATATGTAGGTAATGAAGTACGTCTGATGAATGCATATTTTGTGACATGTACAGGGTACGATGTAGATGAGGACGGCAATGTAACCTGTGTATATGCGACATATGATCCAGAATCCAGAGGAGGAAACAGTCCAGATGGAAGAAAGGTTCGCGGAACGATCCATTGGGTATCTGTACCAACTGCGAAAAAAGCAGAAATTCGTCTGTATGAAAACATTGTAGATGAAGAAAAAGGTGTATATAATGAAGATGGAAGTATCAATGTGAATCCAAATTCACTGACTGTGATCAAGGAAGCATATGTAGAGCCTGAGTTAGAGAAATATGATAAGGAAGACAGTTTCCAGTTTATGAGAACAGGATATTTCTGTTTAGATTCCAAAGATTCTACAAAAGAACACATGGTATTTAATAGAATTGTAAGCTTAAAGAGTTCTTACAAACCAAATTAATCAAATTTGCCGTAACAGGCAAGATGTGATGAGAGAGAAGAGAGGAAAATTGATGAAGGTAATCGTGGTATCTCATGGAAGTTATGCAAGAGGACTTGTGGATACAGCACAGATGATCGCAGGGGAACAGGAAGGCCTTGAGGCATTTGGGCTTGAACCAGAAGAATCAGTGGATACTTTGAGAGAGAAAATCAGAGAGAGTATTGAACAGACATCAGAAGGAGAAGAAGTCCTTATATTAACAGATCTGTTTTATGGAAGTCCGTTTAATACAGTAATTTCTTTAATGTCAGAATACGATCTCTACCACGTAACTGGAATCAATCTTCCGTTGATGATGGAAGTAGTTATGGGACGTTACGCGGGAAAGAGTGCACAAGAGGTGTGCAAAGATCTTCTTAAGGCAGCACCAGAGACAGTGAAAGATGTGCGTGAATTATATAAGGAGGTAGAAGGATGAAAAACATTGTATTAGCGAGAGTTGATGACAGGCTCATACATACGGAGATTTTGACATTATGGGTGCCGGAAGTCAGAGCGAACAGGATCATTATTGTAGATGATGTTGTGGCGAAGGATAAATTCCGAAGCAAAGTGATTAAAGAGATGGCGCCCCAAGGCCTTATAATTCATGTATATGGGATCGATCGTGCAACGGAGAAATTAAAAGAAGCCCCATCCTTTGATGGAGAGCGGGTGATCGTAATTGCAGAATCCCCACTGGTATTTGAAGAATTGATCAAACGAGGGATCAAGATCAATCAGCTTAATATCGGAGGTATGGGAATTCGTGGAGAACGTAAAGCAGTTGCAAGAAGAGTTGCGTGTGATACCATGGAGATGGAAGCTATTCATGAACTGATCAAAAAACATGTACATGTATATTTCCAGACAGTTCCAACAAGAAGCTCAGAAGAAGCAAAAAAATACATCAAAGAATAAGTAAAATACCAAAGAATGCAATCTCAGTTTATAGAATTTTTATAAAAAGGGGGTTGCATTTTTTTTGTCTGGTGTTATACTAAAGAACATAGAGTTAGCACTCGATATAAGTGAGTGCTAACAAAAGATAAAAAGAACAATAATTCTAATATATTTAGGAGGTAATATCATTATGAAGTTAACACCATTAGGAGATAGAGTTGTATTAAAACAGCTGGAAGCAGAAACAACAACTAAGTCAGGAATCGTCCTTACAACAGCAACACAGGAAAAACCACAGGAAGCAGAAGTTGTTGCAGTCGGACCTGGAACAGAAGATGTGAAGATGGAAGTTTCTGTAGGACAGAAAGTTATTTATTCTAAATATGCAGGAACAGAAGTAAAATTAGAAGATGAAGAATTTATCATCGTAAAACAGAATGATATTTTAGCAGTTGTAGAATAGTTTTATCACATCACACAATTATTTGATTTAATCAAGGAATTAGTCGGAGGTAATTAAGATCATGGCAAAAGAGATTAAATACGGAATTGAAGCAAGAAAAGCACTGGAAGCAGGAGTTAACCAGTTAGCAGATACAGTAAGAGTTACAATCGGACCAAAAGGACGCAATGTTGTATTAGACAAATCTTTTGGTGCACCGCTGATCACAAATGACGGTGTAACGATCGCAAAAGAAATTGAATTAGAAGACCCATTTGAGAATATGGGAGCTCAGGTAGTCAAAGAAGTAGCAACTAAGACAAATGATGTTGCCGGAGATGGTACAACAACAGCTACAGTTCTTGCACAGGCAATGATCAACGAAGGAATGAAAAACTTAGCAGCAGGAGCAAACCCAATCATTCTTCGTAAAGGAATGAAGAAAGCGACAGAAGCAGCTGTTGAAGCAATTGCCGAGATGAGTAGCAAAGTTACAGGAAGAGATCAGATTGCGAAAGTAGCAGCAATCTCTGCAGCAGACGAAGAAGTTGGAGAATTAGTAGCAGATGCTATGGAAAAGGTATCTAACGACGGAGTTATCACGATCGAAGAATCTAAAACAATGAAAACAGAATTAGATTTAGTAGAAGGAATGCAGTTTGATCGTGGATATTTATCAGCATATTTCTCAACAGATATGGAAAAAATGGTTGCTGAATTAGATGATCCATATATTCTGATCACAGACAAGAAGATCACTAATATTCAGGAAATCCTTCCATTATTAGAGCAGATTGTACAGAGTGGTAAGAAATTACTGATCATTGCTGAAGATATCGAAGGTGAAGCATTAACAACACTGATCGTTAACAAATTACGTGGAACATTCTCTGTATGTGCAGTGAAAGCACCTGGATATGGAGACAGAAGAAAAGCAATGCTTGAAGATATCGCTATCTTAACAGGTGGTACAGTGATCTCTGAAGAAGTTGGCCTGGAATTAAAAGACGCAACATTAGATCAGTTAGGACGTGCAAAATCTGTCAAAGTTGAAAAAGAAAACACGGTCATCGTAGACGGTGAAGGAGATAAAGATGCAATCCAGGCACGTCTTGGACAGATCAAAGCACAGATCGAAGAAACAACATCTGAATTCGACAAAGAAAAATTACAGGAGAGATTAGCTAAATTATCTGGTGGAGTTGCAGTGATCCGTGTTGGAGCAGCAACAGAAACAGAGATGAAAGAAAGTAAATTACGTCTGGAAGATGCCTTAGCAGCAACAAAAGCCGCTGTAGAAGAGGGAATCATCTTCGGTGGAGGATCTGCTTATATTCATGCATCTAAGAAAGCAGCTGAGAAAGTAGCAGACTTAGAAGGAGACGAGAAAACAGGAGCAAACATCATCCTTAAAGCATTAGAAGCACCATTATTCCAGATCGCAGTCAATGCAGGTCTTGAAGGAGCTGTTATTGTCAACAAAGTAAAAGAAGCAGAAATCGGAAAAGGATTCGATGCATTACATGGAGAATACGTAGACATGGTAGAAAAAGGAATCATCGATCCAGCCAAAGTAACAAGAAGCGCATTACAGAATGCAACATCCGTAGCTTCTACATTATTAACAACAGAATCAGTTGTTGCGAATATCAAAGAAGAAGCACCAGCAATGCCAGCAGGAGCACCAGCCGGAATGGGAATGATGTAGAGACATTGAGTACTTAGAGAAAGCAAGCCAAAGGCGCAGCTTGAACTTAGTGCGAAAGTCCGTCCCGAACCTTAGCGAATCCGAGCCACAGGCGAAAGATGAGCTTAGTTGAGTGGGCGTCTACAGGGAGCGAAGCGACTCAAAGACTAAATATCAAAAATCCTACAGAAATTCGAATGAATTTCTGCAGGATTTTTTTTCTCCATAAAAAACTAAAATCGATACGTCTTCCCTTTCTTCCAAACTACCCAATATTCCACATTCGCACAATCATTCACGATCGGAATCCTCTTCCGATCATTTAAAATCTCATCCGGATAAGAAGCATAATTCGTAGAAAAACAAAACAAAGTCGAAGATTTTACCAATTATAACCATTCAGATCATGAAATTTAAGTTTGTCATAAGAACAAAGACTATGCCCAAAAGGAATACAAACCGACAAATTAAGATTAAAGCCATTTGAAACAGTTGTAGTCATTGGTGCAGGAACTATGGGATTAATTAACGCCCAGACAGCGAAAGCTTACGGATGTCGTGTGATCGTATCAGAGATGATCCCTAAGAAGATTGAGATAGCCAAAGCGATGGGATTTTGTGATCGTAGCTGTTGGATCAACCAGTGCCAACAGTCAGGGACTTGAGATGTTAAAACAAAATGATGGAAGAATGTTATTATTTGCGGCAGGATATCCAGTTCCAGAGTTGAAAGTTGACTCAAATATGTTACACTATAGAAAGATGGAACTGATCGGGACATTCGGGGCAGATCATGAAGACTTCAAAGAAGCTGCCCAAGCATTAAGTACCAAGGTTGTGGATGTGTCTAAATTGGTAGAAGAGAAGAAATTTCCACTAAGCAGACTGCAGAAGCTTATGAAGAGGCAAGCAAACCTGGAATGTACAGGGTCAGTGTCATGTTAGACGAAGAATAAATGAAACATTAAAAACAGGAGGTAGCCATGAACAATTTTACGTATTCTATTCCAACAAAGATTCATTTTGGAAAAGGACAGATTTCTCATCTTAGTGAACTTTCAGAGAGCGGTAACAAAGTTTTACTATGCTATGGCGGTGGAAGTATCAAAAAAGCAGGAATTTATGACGAAGCAGTCAAGATTTTAAAAGAAGAAGATATGGAAATCTTTGAATTATCAGGAATCGCACCAAATCCAAAGATTGAATCTGTTAGAGAAGGTGTAAAACTTTGTAAAGAAAACAGCATCGATATGGTACTTGCTATTGGAGGAGGATCTGTCATTGACTGTGCAAAGGTTGTAGCGGCAGGAGCTTGCTATGATGGGGATCCATGGGATCTGGTTATTACACCAAGATGGATCAAGAAAGCATTGCCAATTTACAGTGTCCTGACATTATCAGCCACAGGATCAGAGATGGATAAATTTGCGGTTATCTCCGATATGTCAAAGAATGAAAAATGGGGAACTGCAAGTGATCATATGAAACCAAAGATGTCAATCCTTGATCCGGAATATACCTATTCTGTATCAAAAAAACAGACAGCGGCTGGAACAGCAGATATCATCAGTCATATTTGCGAGAATTACTTTACCAATGTGAAGAATGCAGACGTTCAAGCAAGATTTGCGGAAGGACTGTTAAAGAACTGTTTTAAATATGGTCCTGTTGCTTTAGAAGAACCAGACAATTATGATGCAAGAGCTAATCTGATGTGGACAGCAAGTATGGCAATTAACGGAATGATTCAATATGGAGCTGAAGTCGCATGGTGTGTACATCCAATGGAACATGAATTAAGCGCATTCTATGATATCACACATGGAGAAGGATTAGCAATCTTAACACCTCACTGGATGGAATTTGCACTGAATGATGATACAGCATATAAATTTGCAGACTATGCAAGAAATGTCTGGGATGTTGTAAATGACGATGATATGGCAGCAGCCAAAGAAGGAATTGCATGTACAAGAGAATACTTTAAGAAGATGGGACTTCCACAGACGTTAACAGATGTTGGAATTGATAAAGAATATTTTGACATTATGGCACAGAAAGCGGCCGATGGATGCAAGGGATCTTTTGTACCATTGAGTAAGGAAGATATTGTAAGTATTTACGAAGCAGCTCTATAATAATGTAGAAAGTAAGCAGCATGGCAGCAAAGAAAGCAGTTATGCTGCTTTTTACATAAAAAATAACAAAATATAAAATAAAATTTCATTAAATATTGCAATACGAAATAAAATTTTATATAATTTTATTGTCGACAAAAAATAAATAAAAAAACACTATAAATATACATAATTACATATATATAACAACGACCCCCCACCCAAACGTACTAACGTACTTTACTAATTTTAAGGAGGAAAATATGTTTATAAGAATCGATGAAAATAATGCTAAACTATTAAATTTATTAGGATGTGATAATAATGACTAAAAAACATAAACCAAGAACTAAAGAAGCATTATTAGACAAAGCTGAATCTTTAAATATCGATGTAGACCCTGATAAACTCTATACATTAAATGATATTGCTAGAACTAAGGCGAAAATAAACGGTACTACGTCACCGATTAATCAAAACGAAAACCGTGGCGGCGAACGTTCTAATACGCCATCACTTTCTAGTATCAGTGATCCGATAAATGCTAAACTTTTAGAACACGCATTCAAATACTGGAATGTACCAATGGCTAAGAATGACGAAGAAATAGCACAACGTATTGAATTTTATTTTAACGACTGCTACAAAAATCAATTAAAACCAACTCTGGAAGGGTGCGCACTTGCAATCGGTACAACTACTCAAACATTGTATAATTGGAGTGAAAAAGATAGTAAATCGGAGTTTGATAGGTTTGATTTAGCAAAAAGAATTCGTCAATTATTATCTGATTTTGACGCCAATTTATTAATAAACGGTAAGATGAACCCGGTGGCGTATATTTTCAGAGCAAAAAACTACTACGGCATGAAAGATCAGACGGAATCATTAGTAAAACATGAGTCAAACTTAGGTGATACGAAAACACCTGAGGAATTGTTAAAGGTAATCGATGCAGATGTAGTAGAATCGGATTAAATTCCGATTCTTTTTTTACCAAAATTTGACAGAAACGCATTAATAGGGGATTTCAGCTTAGTATTTATTTAGTGTGTGACTAAAATGGCTGCTAAATTCGCGTTTTTGTTATTTTTTTGTTACTGTAGGGGTTGTTTTATGTACAAAGGTATAAAATATAGTAAGAATATTAAACAACTCACATAGTGGCTAGGAATGATTTATATAAGTATATAAAGGTGTGTATATTTGGCTGGATAACTATAATTTAGCGTATAAGCGTTGTTTGTAATAAATGGTTATATTTGTAGGGTAAATAAAATACGTCGCTTATACGACGTATTTTTTAGTTATTTTATTTAGCTAATAAAAAAGGCACTGTTTAGTGCCTTCTATTAGAACATAATGCAAATACCTTAATAAATGTTATAGGTGCTAGAAATACTATGTTGAATATAATATTAAACATTACTTTAATTAACCAAAGCATTAAGCCACCTCCTTGCATAGATTAACGAATTGTCTAAGACGGTCGATATCCAATTGTTTTAAATCGTTATCTATAAACATTATTTCGTCGCATTCTAATTCAAATAAATCATCTATAAGAGATTGTAGCGGGTTTAAATCATCGTGGTATCTGGATGAATAATCTTCGTCCAATCCTACTAAAACCGCTAAATCTCTATCAGGTATGTCAATCACTATATAATCACTGTTATTCATACCACTAAATCTTAATAATTCTTCCATCTTAATTTACCTTATACGCTATATTTAGCGCCCTTTCCAAATTTATTATGTGTAATCTATAAGCAATTCTAATTATGTATAGTTTCATATATACGCTCCTTTATATATTTAATTGTTTATGATATACTATGTATGTAAGGGCTATATAAGCCCCTACATATTAGCGTTTGAAGTAAGCTATAAGGTTTCTACCTTCGTAAGGTTTAAGCCCTAGAGTGTTGCACCACTCTTTATATAGCTCTACTTCTTTTTTTATTGCCATCGTTGATCACCTCCTTTACTTTTTAAAATACTTACGGGTAAGTAATTAACTTACCACACTATTATTATACGTACAAACGAGTATTTTATCAACGATTAAAACGTATGTATAAGTACAATTAAAATGTGCAATAAAAACCACTTTTATGCACCCCTAGGGGTGTTTTTTAGTGTATATATAGTATATCTGATGTCCTTTTCCACCCGAAAAATAAAAAAGACTTATAAATAAGTATTGAAAATGAACGCATAAATAAGTATAATGTATTTGAGGTGATAAAATGAAAACAAAACAAGCAATAAAAAAGATTCTTAAACAAGAACATATGACACAAAAAGTATTGAGTGAAAAGGTGGGTTATGCTAGACCAAGTAGTTTGAATACTGTATTGATTTCAAATAACCCCCAAATAGAAACGTTAGTTAAAATTATGGATACGTTGGGATATGAAATTATTTTAAGACCTAAAAATGGAAGTGATAAAGTAGCAAGATCAGTAATATTAAACAATGAGGAGGAATAGATATGATTTACGGTTATGCTCGTGTATCAACTAAAGAGCAAAAATTGGATAGACAAATTGATAGTCTAACCAAGTATGTTGATGTTAAAAATATCTATAGTGATAAACTAAGCGGAAAAAATACCAATAGAGAAAATTATCAAAAACTGAAAGAAGTAGTAGTAGCTGGTGATGTAATATATATTCATGCACTGGATAG
>ENA-ORNI01000642-ORNI01000642.1-human-gut-metagenome-genome-assembly--contig:-NODE-642-length-27119-cov-11.0998_pt1 | contig 27119 bp, 25 predicted proteins | sample MGYA00242118_ERZ509028 | MGnify/ENA primary metagenome ERZ509028 (study PRJEB26280, sample SAMEA2338755) | human gut metagenome | biome: human gut; feature: human-associated habitat; material: faeces...
CATTTTTTTATTTTTTTCATTAAATTACATTTTAAAACTTTTTCATTTTTTCTGCTTTAAAACAAAATAAAACGCTTTATATATTTCCAAGTATTCTCTTCTATATATCTATAATTTTATTTTAATTTTTTAAAAAAATTTAAAAAAAATCAAAATATATTTTTTTATTAGTAATAAAAGTTCTTAATCTATGTTTTATATAGATTCATTTTCAAATAGAAACAAAAAATATACTTTTTTATTGCTTTTAAGGAATATAATGACTTTCAAATAATTAAAAATAATATTTTTAAGCAATAAAAAAACTGCACTCTTATCTTACTAATTAAGATTTTGAGTACAGTTTATTTTTAAATCTAATTTTTCTTTAGTTAATCAGAATAAAATTCATATCTATTCTTTCCGCTTTTTTTAGCCTGATACAAAGCTTTATCTGCTTTAATAAATATTTCTCTGAAACTATCAGAAAATTGTATTTCATAAATTCCAATACTTATAGATATAGGTTTTTCTATATTCAGTTCTTTAGAAAGCCTTTTAACTTTTGGAAGAACTCCTTTTAATTTTTGAATTATCCATTCAATTGACGATATCTGTGGAAGAAATACAGCAAATTCATCTCCACCTAGTCTGCCTATAATATCTACAGAACGAAATGATTCTTTAAATATATCTGCAATTCTATGTAAAACTATATCTCCAAACGGGTGTCCATATGTATCATTTATCTCTTTAAAATCATCCACATCAAATATCATAAAAATATTTATCCCTTTCATGATATCTATTTTCAAATTCAGAGAAATAAGCTCTTCTAAAGTAGCTCTATTTAAAAGATCAGTAACTGCATCATATTCAGCTTTCTTTTTCAATTCATAATTATATTGATTTTGCATTAATTCAAATATTTTTTCATTATGTACATTTTTATATGACCCAATAATCTTATCCAAAGCATTATCAGAATCTAAAAGTTTGTGGTATTTCATATGAAACCAATTTTTTTGCTCATTATCCACTAAAAACTCTATATCTTTTTCACAATCTTTTTGAGAGATTATACATTCGTACAATGAAATACAGTTTTGTATAGTATTCACTGAATTTTCATCTCCAATTAATTTACTGAACATCCTTATCTCTTTATCTGGAAATATATAAAAATTAGTATTATCAAATATTTTTAATATATCATTTTTTACATCATACTCAAAATAGCTTTCTAAAAGAAGATCAGTAAACATTGCATAACGTTTTCTTTCCATTTCCAATTCTTGATTCATTTGAACTAATGATGAGATATTTGTGAAAATAAGATAAACAGTTGGAAATTTACCTTCATATAGTTCCCCTGTAAAAAATCCATTTACTTTTACATGAATAGAATGTCCTGCTACATGAATAAGTCTGTATCTCATTTTAAAAGTTTTTTCCATAATCTTAGATGCTTCCAGAAATTTTTCTTTTACAAGCTCTACATCATCTGGATGAATGTATAAGCTGCTGTTAAATCCTTGTGTTTCAACATTTTCAGCTTTTTCACCAACAAGATTACATAAACCTTGATTGAAATACAAGATTGTTAATTCATCATTAAGAGCAAATTTTCCTATTCCATCTGCTGCCAATGTTAGAGCTTCTTCAAGTTCATTATTTTTTATCTGATGATTTGAATTAATGTAGTAATAGTTATTTTTCTTTGAAAATAATGCCATATTTCTCTCCCCTTAATTAATTTTTGACATTAGTAATCACTTTTTTGCAATTTATTTTTTATGAACTTGAAATTTTTTTGTTAATATTATATTTTTTAGTAAAAAATTGTTATTTCCCCTCTTAAATACATTCTTTAAAACTAAAATGTATTATATCTACAATATAACACATCCCCCTGATTTAGTAAAGGGTTTTCTTGGGAAAAAATTAGATTTTTAGCCTCTTTATCTCGCTTCAACATTTTCTTTGTCTAACAATTCTTTTGTTTCAGGAAGATAATATTTGATTTCTACTTTATGACCTGTTTTTTTATCTACCAGATTTTTATAACATTTGTCTAAGTGTTTGCTTCCCCAAAGAATTATACTATTGAACACATCCTCAAGGTCTCTTCCTTTTTCAGTCAATGTATATTTGTATCTAGGAGGATGTTTTTGATATAGCTCTCCTTTGATTATTCCATCTTCTTCTAGACTTTTTAATCTGCCTGAAAGAAGATTAGAGGCTATTCCTGTTAATTTGCTCAAAAGCTCATTGTAGCTTTTATCTTCAAGCATTATTTCGTGAACAATCAGAAGAGTCCATTTATCCCCTATTATATTCAAAGTCTGTGCTATATTACATGGTAATTCATATTGATTTTTCATCTCTTCTCCTTTATGCTTTTATTTTATTTGATCAAAGAGGTCATTTAATGTTTCACTCATTGTAGGATGAGTAAATATTCCATCCCTTAAAAAAGTATAATCTTTCTCTGCCATCATTACAAGCCTTATATTATTTATAACCTCTCCTGACTGTCTGAAAAACAGAGATGCTCCTAATATTTTTCCAGTTTCTGCATCTACAACAGCTTTTAATAGTCCATCAGTCTCTCCATATATTTTCATTCTAGGATTGGCTGCTAAAATTTTTGAAGTTTTTACTTTATATCCTTTTTGTAAAGCTTCCTCTTCTGTCATTCCTATTCTCGAAAATTGAGGCTCTATAAATACAGTATAAGGCACTGGTCCTCTATCTTTCAATGTATATTTCTTATCTCCAAAAAGTTCATTATAGATGATACGTGAATCATCAAGAGAAGTATATGTAAATTGCAGCCCTCCATGAACATCTCCCATTGCCCATATTCCATCTGCTGATGTATGAAGATTATCATCTGTTTCTACAGCTCCTCTTTCTGTAACTTTTACTCCAGCATTTTCTAATTTTAACCCTTTAATATTCGGTTTTCTTCCAACTGCCACAAGAACAGCATTTCCAATTACACTTTCTATTTTTCCATCTTTTTCATATTTCACTTCATTTTCTAATATCTCTGCAACTTTTGCTCCTAGTATGAATTTTATTCCTTTTCTCTCCATAACTTTTTTGATTTCATCTGCTATTTCTCTATCTTCACGTGCTATAAATAAAGGACTTCCTTCTATAACTACTACTTCTGAACCAAAATTATTATACATATCTGCATATTCCAGACCAATATATCCTCCACCTATTATCACAAGTTTTTTAGGAAGTTCTTTCAGTTCCATTATAGCTTCACTGTCATAGACATATCTACTCTCTCTCAATCCCTTTATTGGAGGAATAACAGTTTCTGCTCCTGTATTTATAAATATTCTTTCTCCTTTTATTTGAATAACTTCATCTTTCATTTTTACTTCAATAACTTTTTTATTTACAAAAGAACCTTCTCCAGTATATATATCTATATTTTCTTTATCATTAAGATTATCATAATTTTTCTTTCTGAAAAGTGAGATCAGCCCATTTTTATTCTCTATAATATTTTTATATTCTTTGGCATACTCTTCAAAAGAATTTAATTTTTTAAATTTATTCTTAGCAGCTTCGTTTATAAGATATTTTGTAGGTATACATCCTACATTTATACAAGTTCCTCCATACATTTTATCTGATTTTTCTATGACAGCAACTTTCCAACCTTTATCTGCCATTTGTCCTGCTAAAGTTTTTCCACCTTTTCCAAATCCTATTACCACTGCATCATAATTTTTCATTTTAAAAGCCTCCTCGATAAATTTTATATTGCCTTTTAATTCTATTATATTTTCAACTACCGATTCCTCTTTCCCCTTTTTTTCATTTTACCATATAAGCTTTATTTTGTCAAGTAACTTTATTTTTTAAAAATATGTAAATAAAAAAAACTATCTGGTTGTAACAGATAGTTCTTTCAGGTGGCTCACTTTTAATTATTTTATTTTTTTAGATGCTCTGAATTTTATTATTTTCTTAGGATCATTTCTATCTCTGTTCATTTTTCTTTTGTCCTTGAAATTTCCATTGAGAGCCTTCTTCAGATTTTCTATTTTGAAAATACTGTTGATGCTCATATTATTCTTAACAAACTCTGACTTTGACATCAGCGTCAATGCTTCAAACAGCTTTACAGCTCCAAGTTCTCTCCATACTCCCAAGAGTATATGATTGTCTGGACGATAGTTGTATTCTGGCAGATTCAGCTCCTTATATTTTTTTAATATGTCCTGTATCTCTACTGGAGCATCACTTAAATTTTCCTGTTTTAGATTATCATTCGCTTTTTCCTCTTCCCCTGTGTGTGTATTATTTATATCTTTTACTCTTTTATTATCTTCTAAATAAGAAATATCTTCTGATGGCTCTGAAAATTCAGGAATGATTTTATCATCATTGATTTTTTCGGTATTGGGAAAATTTTTTATTTCTTCAATATTTTCAGGAGTGAATATTAATCTTTTCCCTTTAAATTTTCCCTTGTCTCTGTCTTCTATCAGCTGTACCATTTTTAATTTTTCAAATATTTTTAATCCTTTTGGTATCCATTCCTTGGTTAAACCACTGTATCTGGCTATTGTCTGAGTGTAGTATTTGATATCCTGTCCATTAAAATCACTATAGATTTCAGTAAGAGTCAGATACAAGTTTCTAAGCTTGTCATGTTCTTTACCCCCATAATACTGATTCCTTAATAATCTCAGTATCTTTTTTTCCTGCCAACAGAATGGTTGATTCTTTGTGTTTCTTTTGTTCTCCATTTTTCGCTCCTTTAAACTCATAGTAATATATACTGACTTATTTATATCTAATACTTCTTTTTTAATATTTTTTAAAAATATTTAAATTTTTTACAAATGCAACGATTCATATATTATCATAACATTCTATTTTTGTATATTAAAAAAATAAAATTCAGAATAAAGGCACTAATAAAAAGCATTCTGAATTTCTTCTCAAATCTCTCTTAATCTATTTATTTCCTTAATATTTTTCAAGACATTTTTTTAAAAAAATTTTTGTTTCAAAAAGTTCATCTTTTTCATCACAATTTATAGAAATAAACTGCCAAAACAAAAAATCACCCACAAGGTAAAATTACCTCATGGGTGATGATTTTTTTATTTATTTTTCAAATAATTATCTATTTCTGCTGCTGCTTTCTTTCCTGCTTCCATTGCAAGTATTACTGTAGCTGCTCCTGTTACTGCATCTCCCCCTGCAAATACTCCTTCTCTTGAAGTCCTTCCAGTCTCCTCTTCTGCTTCTATTCCCTTCCATCTATTGACTTTAAGGTTTTCTGTTGTTGAAGCTATAAGTGGATTTGGTGATGTTCCCAATGACATTATTACTGTTTCTGCTTCTATTATAAATTCGCTGTTCTCTATTGGTGAGAATTTTGCTCTGCCACTTTCATCTGGCTCTCCAAGCTCCATTCTTATACATTTGATCTCTTTTACCCAGCCTTTTTCATCTCCAACTACTTCTGTAGGCGATACTAGAAAATGGAATTTAATTCCCTCTTCTTTGGCATGTTCTACCTCTTCTCTTCTAGCTGGTAGTTCTGCTTCTCCTCTTCTATAGACTACTGTTGTATCTGCTCCCAGCCTCTTAGCAGTTCTGGCAGCATCCATAGCAACATTTCCTCCACCTACCACTATTACTCTCTTACCTATTTTTATAGGTGTTGCATAATCAGATTTATTAGCTCTCATAAGGTTTACCCTTGTAAGAAATTCATTTGCTGATATTACTCCATTATAGTTTTCTCCGGGGATATTCATAAATCTTGGGAGTCCTGCTCCGCTTCCTATGAATACTGCTGAGAATCCCTTTCTGTCCAAGAGTTCATCTATTGTGAAAGTTCTTCCTACTACAGCATTAGTTACTACTTTTACTCCCAGCTTGTATAGATTTTCTATTTCCTTATCCACTACTTTTTCCTTTGGAAGTCTGAACTCTGGAATCCCATAGCTTAATACTCCTCCAAGTTTGTGAAGCGCTTCATAAATAGTTACATCATATCCCATCTTAGCCAAGTCTCCTGCTGCTGTAAGTCCTGCTGGTCCTCCTCCTATGACTGCAACTTTCTTGTTGTTCTTTTCTTTTATCTCATATTCTATTCCATTGGCTATTACCCAGTCTCCTACGAATCTCTCTAATTTACCAATAGATACAGGCTCACCTTTTATTCCTAGTATACATTTTCCTTCACATTGAGTTTCCTGAGGACATACTCTTCCACATACTGCTGGAAGATTTGAATATTCAGCTATTATTCTTCCTGCTCCTGCCATATCTCCCTCTTTTATCTTTTTAATAAAAGCTGGTATATCTATTGATACAGGACATCCCTGCACACATAGAGGATTTTTACAGCTGATGCATCTTGAAGCTTCTGCCTGAGCCTCTTCCATATTATATCCGTAACATACTTCTTCAAAGTTCTTGTTTCTTATATCAGGTTCCTGTTCTCTCACAGGTACTCTTTTCTTTTTATCCACTACTATTTCATGATTAGGACAAGAAGGGTTGTGATGAGTTTCTCCATCTTCTATCATGAGAATATTTCTTCCCTCTTCTGTCTTATACATATTCTGTCTTCTCATTGCTTCATCAAAATTTACCTGATCTCCATCAAATTCCGGTCCATCTACACAAGCAAATTTAACTTTTCCCTCTATTGTTACTCTGCATGCGCCGCACATTCCAGTTCCATCTACCATTAAAGGATTTAGACTTACTGTATTTGGAATATTGTTTTCTCTGCATTTTTTAGATGCAAACTTCATCATTATCATAGGTCCGATTACAATAGCATGATCATAATGCTTTCCTTCTTTTAAAAGGTCGTCTATTACATCTGTAACCATTCCTTTTCTCCCATATGTTCCATCATCTGTACATACATAAAGATTACCTGATACAGATTTCATTTCATCTTCAAATATTAAAGTATCTCTGCTTCTTGTACCAATTACTACATCAGCATCTATACCATTTTCCTTCATCCATTTTACTTGTGGATATACTGGAGCTGTTCCTACTCCCCCAGCTACAAAGAGATATTTTTTCTTTTTCAGCTCTTCTATATCTGTGTGGATAAGCTCGCTTGGCTGTCCAAGAGGACCTACTACATCAGCAAAATATTCTCCCTTTTCAAATTCTCCCATTTTCTTAGTACTCTCTCCAAGCACTTGAAAAACAATAGCTACTGTTCCTTTTTTCCTGTCATAGTCACATATAGTCAAAGGGATACGTTCCCCCTTAGCATCTGTCTTAATGATAAGAAACTGCCCCGGCTGAGCTGATGCTGCCAGATCAGGTGCTTCTACATCCATATAACAGATGATTGGTGTAAGCCATTTCTTTTCCACTATTTTATACATTTCCATCCCTTCCTTATTACAATTATCCTTCTTATTATATACCTAAGAGTATACTATAAGTCAACTTTTAATTTTTTTGAAAACTTTATTTAAAGAAAATATTTTTTTATCTCAAAAAAAACTAAAGAAAAATTTAGTTTTTTAGCTCCAAAAGGATTTTTTTTGTTTCATTTCAATTCGTTATAATTCCATTGTAATCTTGTATTCAAACATATTTTATGATACAATTCTCAATATACAATCATTCAAGTTTTTATTTTAATTTTAAAGCACTTTATCTGTATATATAAACAAAGGAGAAGAAATGTATCTTTATGACAATATTGAACTTCAACAGTTGATAATGAAAGAACTGAAAAAAGATAGTAAAAATATTCATTCTATTTTATTTCTAATCCATGTTGAAAGTTCTATTTATAAAAATGATAAGGAACTTGAAAGAGATATTTTAAAACTATTAGAGAGATATCCATTATTTCAAAAAAGCTCTTATGGATTTCTTTCTTCTGGAAAAATTATAGTATTTTCTAATTCTAAAAAAGAAGAAATTGAAAAAGTCTTAAAGAATTTTCTAGCTAAAGCTAAAAAAGAAAATATCTATAAAAATATTTCTATTGGAGCAACAATAAGAAAAAATAAAGATACTGAGCTTGACACTCTTTATCAACAAGTTATCAGAGCCATATTTCATGCTGAAACTGCTGGTGGCTGGCAGTATTTTTTCTATTCTGAAGAAAAAGAGAACAAGTTTCTTGAATCAGTAAAAAATTTTTGGGAATTTAATAAGGAATTATCTGATTCACAATTTATTTCTAGATTAATATCAGATAATAAAATAAAAAACCTTTTTGAAAGATTAGATCAATTTGATAATATATCTGGACTTCTATCTTATAGTTCATTTATAAAAAAGGCTCAGGATCATATAAATAACAAAAATGAAAATAAGAAACTGGCTGTATTTTATGCAGATATAATTGGTTTTAAAACTTTAAACAAGATATATGGAGAGGAGGAAGGAAATCGTTTTTTAAGAGCATTTTCTGATTTCATAAAAGCAAATGAATTCTATATAAGTGCTTGTAGAGTATATGCTGATAATTTCATTGAATTATTTACTATTCCTGAAGGAGTTACTTTAGAACAGCTTTCTGTTAAGTTTATAAGAGACTGTAATGGATTTTTACAGGAAGAAGCACATTTCCATCCTAAATGTAATCTTGGATTTATTTGTGGAATGTGTGCTATAGATGACAGAAATGAAAGTATTTATTCATATATAAGTAAAGCTGATGATGTAAGAAAATCTTTAAAACCTTCATTAACATCTAAAAGTGAAGTTTTTGATGCTCCTAAAAAAGCTCTTTACCTAATAAAACAAGAGAGATTAAGAACTATAATGACTGCTTTAGAAAATAAGAGTTTTATTTTTTATCTTCAACCTAAAATAAACATACTTACAAATGAAATTATTGGTGCCGAAGCCCTTGTGCGTATGACATCTTTTGACAGTAACATTCCTCCTCTAATGCCAGGAGATTTTATTCCTTTAATGGAAGAAACAAGAGATATCGTAAGGTTAGATTTCTTTATATACAAAAAAGTATGTGACTATATAAATGAGAGAAAAAAGAAAAATCTGCCATTATTTCCTATATCTGTAAATGTTTCCAGAGAGCACTTTAAAAATCCTCATTTTGTTCAGCAGCTTGACTATATAGTAAAAAATACAGGAATAGAAACAAAGTATCTGGAACTTGAAGTTACTGAAAGTGTTTTCAGCAGCAATATAGCAGATATACTTAACGCTATCTATGATCTTAAATCTTTAGGATACAGCATACAGATGGATGATTTTGGTTCTGGTTATTCAAGTCTTAACCTGTTAAAAGATATTCCCTTTGATTTAATAAAATTAGACAAGGAATTTCTGGGAAGAGGAGAAATATCAAAGAAGAACAGAATCCTTATAAAAGGAATTATAGCTTTATGTAAAGAACTTGATATTCCACTTCTTTGTGAAGGAGTTGAAACTAAAGAACAGATCAATTTCCTTAAACAATCTGGTTGTTCTCTCGTTCAAGGATTCTACTTTGCAAAACCTATGCCTGTAGAAGATTTTGAAAAAATTTATGACAGCGATGATATTGAAATTCTAAAAGAGGTTTAAAGCAACAAATACATTTTTCAAATTAAAATTTAATTAATAAGGATTGATTTTTGTAAAATACAGAAGTTAATCCTTTTAATTTTATGCTTTAATTGTATTACAATTACATATTCAATAATACTGCAATAAAAAACACCCTCCATCTTAGTTATCTAAAATTTTAGGTGCAATAATTTTTTAAAACTTTATTTCTTTCAATATATCATATGCAAGCTGAGATTTTTCCTTTTCAGGTATCTCCTTCATATCTTCCTGACTTTTTATTATAAGTATCTCATTAGTTTTCTTCTGCATATTAGCAGCATTGTTAGCCACTATCATGTCCAGATTCTTTCTCTTTAATTTACCAAGAGCATTTTCCACGATATTTTCTGTTTCAGCTGCAAATCCTACTAAGAATTGATCTTTCTTCAATTTTCCCATTTCATAAAGAATATCTGGATTTCTATCAAGAATAATAGTCATGTCTCCATCTTTTTTCTTTATCTTCTCAGTTGAATATGTCTTAGGCTTGTAATCAGCAACTGCGGCACAAGCAATCGCTATATCTACTGTCTCAAATTCTTTTACAGCAGCTTCATACATCTCCTGAGCACTTCTCACCTGAATAAATTTCTTTATTCCTCTTGGTATATCCAGCTCTGTAGGTCCTGAAACAAGTATAACCTCTGCTCCCAGCTTTTGTGCTGCTATAGCCAGAGAATATCCCATCTGTCCACTTGATCTGTTAGAAAGGTATCTCACAGGGTCTATGGCTTCCTCTGTTCTTCCAGCAGTAATAAGTATTTTTTTACCAGTCAGATATTTATCTGTTTCTTTTTCTTCAAAATATTTTTCTAATATCTCTACTATTTCAGCTTCATTCTTTAATCTTCCCTTTGCATTTACATTACATGCTAAAAATCCCTCATCTGATTCAATGAAATTATAGTTATATTTTTTCAATTTTTCTATATTTTCTAACAAAATTGGATTTTCATACATATTGACATTCATAGCCAATGCAAAAAATACAGGGCTCTTAGTTGCTGAAATCACAGTTGAAAGCATATCATCTGCTATTCCATTGGCTATCTTCCCTACTATATTATATGTAGCAGGTGCTACAAGAACTGCATCTGCCCATTGAGCAAGCGAAATATGCTCCACTTCAAAATGAGGAGTTCTGTCCCACATACTCACATAGACTCTCTCTCTGGATAAAGTTTCCAAAGTAAGAGGTGTTATTATTTCAGTTGCATTTTTAGTCATTATGACTTTTACATTGTAACCCTTTTTTTTCAAAAGAGAAACTATGTTCGCCGATTTATAAGCTGCTATTCCCCCAGTTACTCCCAGCAGTATGTTCTTCATTGCTGTCCTCCGATTATTTACCTATTCTTTTTTCAAGGTAATATTCATCTCTTTTTTCTTTAAATTCCTTTATCTGTTCAGCGTTAAATCCAGCATCTACCAGACTGTCGAAATCATAATCTCTTATATCTTCCATGAATTCATAGCATCCTTCACTAAGAATATTTGCAAATTTTCTAGTTTTACTGTATATCTTACTAATTTTTTCCCCTTTATTTAAAAGAGTAACTATTTCCCATTCAATTTTTTTGCTTAGGTAATCCTGATATTTTTTCTTTCCTTCATCTATCCCTTTTAGATCAGCTGGCATAGTTTCAAGAATATCTACACTTACCTCTTGAAGATATGTGATTCCTTTTTCTTTTAATGCAGTATTTAATTCTTGAAATTTACTTGATGAGAAAAATTTTTCAATTTCAACTTTATAAGAATATCTTTCTTTAGTATTGTAAGGGATGCAGTAAGAATCCAAGATATTTTTTAGCCTTTGAACTTCCTCTTTGTTCTCCTTAAGATTTTTTTCGAATACTTCCAACTGTCTTGGTGTAAACTTATTCAAAGATTCGATTTCATTGATTAAATTAGAAATTTCGTTTTCTTTAGAAGCAAGAGTCTCTTCCAATTTTTCGATTTTTTTCAAATATTCCTCATCATTACTTTTTTTGAATATTGATAGCAGTCCCATAAATCCCTCCCAAGTACATTGATATTAATTAGATTATAAAGCATTTTTTCAATAACTACAACCATTTTTTTCTTTTAAAGTACGCAAGCATCCCTAAAACCAAAATAAACATGATGCATAGAATTGCATAGTATCCATCACGCCACTCCAATTCAGGCATATATTTAAAGTTCATACCATATAAGCTTGCTAAAAAACTTAATGGCATAAATATTGTAGATATAATTGCAAGTATTTTCATAACCTCATTCATTCCATTACTGATAGTGGAATGATATAGCTGAACAAGTTCAGTTACTCTGCTGTTTAATATATCCAAAGTATCACATACAATTATACCGTGATCATATAAGTCTGTCAGATATATTTTTATATCATCATTAAAATATTCTGTAAGTCCTTTGGACTGTAATTTAGCTATAAGTTCTCTGATTGGTGATATTGATCTTTTTAAAGTTGTTACTTTCTGTTTGAGAGTCATTATAGACTGAAGATCATCTTTATCTGAATTGTCTATAACTTTAGACTCTAAACGATCTATTTCCAATTCTACCTCATCTAATATAAGAAAATAATTGTCAACTATTGTATCTATTATTGTATAAGCAAGATATCCCACGCTTTTCTTTCTCATTTTAGAATTATGAGACTCTATTCTGGCTCTTATAGTATCAAAAATATCCCCTGGACTTTCCTGAAATGTAAGAAGATAATCTTCTCCTAGTATGAATGATACCTGCTCATATCCTATTTCTTTTGAAATAAGATTTAGATTCAACATCTTCATTACTATAAATAGATAATCCTCACGTTCCTCTACCTTCGCTCTTTGAGTGCTGTTTACAAGGTCTTCTAGTACCAGATTGTCCAGATCGTACATTTCTCCTACTTTTTTTATTAGCGGGATATTATGGATACCATCTATATTTACCCAGGTAACTCCTCTGAAATTTTTATCAAAACCAAAGTCATCATCTTCACTATAATTCTCTTTTTTTATTATACTGTCATTATATGAAAACACTTCAATAGATATTTTATGGTTGGAATCTTCACCAGTATAAATTATACTCCCCGGAGGAAGCCCCACCTTCTTTTTTCTATTTGATGAATCGTTCATCTAATTCACCTCACTTCTCTACATCATTTTTTTTCTAAAATAATCGTTTATTTCCTTTTCTCTTTCCTGAGAAAAACTTTTTATTTGTTTTTTTACCAGTTCTTCTATGTATATTATCTCTTTTTTATTTTCAGAATAATATACAGGTGTCTCTTTTAAAGGGGTAGAATAAAATTCAAAATTCTTCCCTTTTATCTTACCATTATATTTGAACCATTGCAAAAAAACTTCTGAATTTATGTAGCCCAGTATGTAAAAAAGACTTAGTTCATCACTTTTTTTTGTTATAAAATATATATCTGCACTTCCATAAAACTCTCCATCATCATATGAAAACTGATTGGTTTTACATCTTTGACGCACCAATATTTTAGGTTTAGTGAATATCTCTCTTTCCCTTGCCCATTGAAGCTCCCACCAATTAATACTTCCTGTCTTTACTTCTCTTCTCTGTGAAAGCTTGTCTTGATATTTTTTCAAATGCTCCATAACAGTTTCATCAGGAACAGCTTTTTCATCTAAATACAGTATCCAGAAGTTGTTCCTTTCATTTGTATATTTTCCTATATCTTTATTTTTATAAAAAGGCTTCAAAAAATCTTTAAATTCCTCTCTATATTCTTCAAATATATATGCTTTATCTAGTCCAGAAACAATCCCCTGATTAACATTGACTAAATCTTTCATTTTATAATTAGACATTTTCAAAATTTTCTTATTAAATTTAAGTGCCTCTTCATCAGCCAGAACTATTTTTCCACTGTCATCATATAATAATGAATTTTTTATTTCAAAATCTTTTTCAGGAATATTTATTTTTGTTTTTTTATCTTTCTTTTTATCTTTTTCCCAAAGAAATATTATATTATGCTGTCCAACAGCTTTAGTAAATACTGAATTGTCATAATTCTTTATTTCCAGAAAATTTCCATTTTCCTTTAATGCCTGTCTGAGCTTTTTGCCGCTGTCAGCTCTCAACCAGTAATTAGTAGTAATATATGCCATTATTCCTTCATCTTCTAATATCTCAATCCCTTTTTCTATAAAGAAATAGAAATAGTCCATTCTAGCTTCATAATATTTTTTTCCAAACTTTGTTTCTCTTATCTCCTGAAATATGCTTTTATTATTCTTTTCTCCCAAATATGGAGGATTTCCTAAAAGTATATTAAATTTCATATTTTCTATTTCTAATGAGTTGCAGCACAATACATTTACTTCCCCAGCAAGTCCATACTTCTTCAGCAGTTCTCTTCCTCTTACCATAGTGAGTTTCACTGCTTCTTCATTTATATCAAAACCTGTAATCCAAGAGCTCACAAAAAAATACTCTCCTGTTATCTCTTTAGATATCTCAAGAAGTTTCTCTAAAGCTATCAATAAAAGATTTCCATTTCCACAGGAAAGATCTCCCAGTTTTACATTTTTTAATTTTTTCAGAGTTTTGTTCTCACCAAAATAGCATTTAAATGCTTGTTCTATGATTTCTTTTGCTATCTTATGAGGGGTATAAATACTGTAATTATACTCTTCTTTCATAAATTAAAACACTTCCATTTTGTTTTTTATAAGAGACTTCGCCCAGAATACTATATATACTGCTGAAAATACAACTAATTTAATTATAGTATTATGCACATAATAACTTGTTCCTAAAGCAACTGCTGTAGTGAGTATTACCTTTCCAAAGAATATAAGTGATCTTTTCAATGGAAACTCCATATATTTTTTTCTGAATACATATACAAGAAGGACAAAATTTACTCCTGAAGCTATAGATGTAGAAAGTGCAAGTCCTCTGTATGCCATTGGCTTTATCAAAGCAAAGTTAAGCACTATGTTTATAATAATAGAAACAATAGAGAATCTCACAGGATAAGAACTATTCTTTACACTGTAAAATGCTCTTGTCATTAAATATATCGCTGTATAGAAATATAATCCAAGTGAATAATACAAGAGAGCTTCTGATGTAACTTTTACAGCTTCTTCTCCAAACTTTCCATAAGAAAGAGTCAATCTGATTACATCAGTTGAATAAAATGTCAACACTGCTGTTGATGGAATAATAAGAAAAAGAAGTATATTTAATCCTTTAACAATATTATTTTCTGCTGTCTTTAAATCATTTCTTGCTACTGCCTTTGACAGTACAGGGAATATGACTGTAGATATAGATACTCCAAATACTCCCACTGGAAGCAGATATAATCTTGTTGCATTCTCAAGAGCAGTAACTCCCCCCTCTTGCAGATATGAAGCAAATACCTGATCTACTATTGTATTTACCTGTCTGGCAACTATTCCTACCAGCATAGGACACATAAGTATAAATATTTTTTTCAGGTATGGATCTTTCCAATTTATTTTAAAAGAATATCCTTTTACTATTTTAAAGAATGATGGAAGTACTATTAAAAGCTGAAATGCCCCTCCTAAAACCACTCCATATGCTAAAGCTGATATACCAAAAGTCTTGCTGAATCCCATTGAAGCCAGAATTATAGCAAGATTAAAAAATATTGAAGTTGAAGCTGGTATAGCAAACTGCTTAAAGTTATTCAGCATTGCACATATCATTCCAGAAAGACTTATAAATATAAAGTACACTGACATTATTTTTAAAAGTTGTGATGCCAGTATTTTTGTTTCTGTTGGAAACCCATTTACAATAAGGTTTATTATATCCTGTGAAAATATTATCATTAAAAGAGTTACAATGGTACTGAAAACAAAAATAAGATTCAATATAGAATATATGAATTCTTTTCCTTTTTCTTCCCCTTCTATCTCTATTTTCTCATTATATAAAGGGATGAATGAACTTCCCAAAGCTCCCTCTCCCAGTAATTGTCTAAAGAAATTACTTATTTTAAAAGCACTAAAGTAGGCATCTGTTGCCCCAGAAGCCCCAAAATAGTAAGCTATAATAGTTGCTCTTACAAGTCCAAGCACTCTGCTCACCATTGTTATTATCATTACTAGAAGCCCACTTCTGAACATAAAAAAACTCCTCTATTTTTATTATATGTAATTATTATTTTAAAACTTTTTAATTTATTTATGATTCATGTTTATTTCTCATGACCATATCTCCATCTATAAGTATAAGCCCATCTTTATATAACTCCAATATAGCAAGAAATATATATACAAGGTGCATTCTGTTCTCTGCTTCTCCAAAAAGAGAATCAAAAGTTCTATTTTGCGAGAAAGTCTTTAAATACAATCTATCCATTTCATCTTTCAATGTATACTGCTTGTCTAAATGAAGTTCCATATATTCATCATCTTCATTTTTCTTGAGATACTTTACATATGAACTGTATAAATCCCCAGCTTTCAATTTTGAAAGATCATATTCTTTTGCTACTTTTTTAATTATCTTTCTTCCTTCACCTCTGGAGTAAGAGATATTATACTCATTTTCCATTTCTGAAACTTTTACAGCTATTTCTTTGAAAAGTTTATAATCTTCCAGTCTTCTTTTCAGCTCTTTTTCTTTGTTTTGTTCATCATTAATAGTAAGAAGAGTAGAAGCTTTTATTTCTAAAAGTTCAGAAGCCACAACAAGAAATTCCACTTTTATGTGGAAGTTTTCATCTTTTGCCTGTTCCAGTATAGACAGATATTCATCTATTATTTGAGATATTTTTATTTCAGATATCTTCAGTTTTTTTTTGTCTATAAGATGAAGAAGAAGGTCCAAAGGTCCTTCAAAATTATCTATCTTTAGAACTATATCCATTTTTCCTCACTTTTACAAAATTCTGCCAATTTTTAACATCGTTTCCTATTACCTGTTTAAGTTCATCTACAGAATTGAATTTCTTCTCATCTCTCATGAACTTCATTATCTCTACATATATTTTTTTCCCATAGATATCTCCATCAAAATCAAGTATATGTACTTCTACACTTCTTTCACCCGGCTTTAATGTAGGATTGACTCCTATGTTTACCACTCCGTATCTTTCGATATCTTCTCCCTCTATTTTCACCATAGCACCATATATTCCAAAAGGAGGATATAGTCTATTTGATAGTTTGATATTGGCAGTGGGAAAACCAAGCTGTCTTGCAATTTTTTTACCATGTATTACTTCACCAATTATCAAAAACTGATGTCCCAGATATCTGTTTACTTTTTCAAATTCTCCTCTTTGAATACTTTTTCTAATAAGAGTAGAACTGATAATTTGATCATCAATTGTTACAGCAGATATTTCATTAACTTTAATACCCATGCTCTCGCCTATTTCTATAAGGTCTTTAGTTTTTGCCTTTCCACCTTCTCCAAATGAAAAGTTAAATCCAACAAAGATTTCTTTGCTGTCTACATCTTTTTTCAATATTTCTACAAATTCCACAGCTGTTAAATCAGCAAATTTTTTATTAAAAGGCTGTAGTATGAGATAATCTATCCCCATACTTTCCAGTATATATATCTTTTCTTCTAAAGTATTGATACATTTAGGTGTTTTTGAAGCATCTATTATTTCCATAGGATGATTGGCAAAAGTAAATACAACAGAGATTCCATTGTTTTCCTTAGCTTTTTCCACAGCTGCCTCTATCAGCTGCTGATGCCCGTAATGTATTCCATCAAATGTCCCTATGGCAACATAACTATTGTGGAATTGTTCCTTTGTATCAAAAATGTCGTTGATTATCTTCATATTGCTTATTCCCCTATTCTCTTTCTTCCTCTAAAAGATTGTTGTAAATTTCTTCTATTCTTCTAAATCTGTTTCTTACTCCTGATTTTGATATACCAATCATTTCAGCTATTTCTTGAAGAGAACTTTCAGGATTCTGTAATCTTAAAAATGCTACTTCTTCCAACACAGGACTCAAGGTATTCAGACCGAGTACTTTTCCTATATAATTTATCATTTTTATTTGATTATTACCAGTATTTAATGTTTTAGTTTCATTGGCAACTTCCCAGTTCATCTCTCTGATAGTTTTATTTTTCAAATCTTTTATCATTGTAGTCTCTTCATATTTAAAGAAAGCCTGTATCGTACCTATCATTACCATTACATCCATTATATCTTCTGAATTTCTAAGATATACAAGAGGTTTATTTCTCTTTTTAGTCTTAAATACTTTTTTCCCTTTTTCCTGAAGAAGTTCATAAAGTTTCTCTGCTGCTTCTTCATTATCTATGAAAAAATCTAAAGCATATTCTTTCACTGGATCTTTTATATATCCACATGCTAAAAACATACCTTTTATAAAACCTTTAAGTATATCTTCACTGGCTGATATCACCCCTGTTGATATATTCATCTTATTTACAAAATCTCTATATCCTCTTTGCTTCTGCACAGTTATAACATATACATTGTGTTCTCCAAGTCTTCTGCTTGTAAGATATTTTATTCCAATAGTAAGATCAGTTATTTCTTTAAGTATCTTATATACTCTCTTTGCTAAAGGAAGATTTTCAAGTTTAAGTTCAACTTTATCTTTTCCTAATGCGTTCTTACTAAGCAGGACAGCAGATAGTTCAGCTGTTTTTTCTATCTCAGTGACCATCTCATTTGTTAATATCTCCTGCTTTACTTTAAAGGTATAAGACATTTCTGCTCTCCCCCCTGTTGATTTTAATTATTTTGTTTCTGCCCAGTTTTTACCAATATTAGTATTTATATCAAGAACTACATCGTTAAATTTAACAGAATTTCTCATGATATTTTCTATTATTGTTCTGTACTCTTCTACTTTTTCCTCTTTTATTTCAAATATAAGTTCATCATGTACTTGTAAAAGAAGAGATATATCCTCTTTGCCGTCTATAACTTTAAATATTTCTATCATAACTTTTTTTAGTATTTCAGCAGCAGTTCCCTGTATTACACTATTTACTGCCATTCTTTCAGCCTGATTTTTTATATTTTTATTCTTTGAAATTATTCCTTCTATTATTCTTCTTCTTCCAAAATAAGTTTCTGTATATCCATTCTTTTCAGCATAATCAATTATTGATCTTTCAAAATCCTTAACTCTAGGATACTGTTCAAAATATCTATTGATATAGTCTGTAGCCTCTTTTTGAGGTATTCCCAGTTCTTTAGACAATCCAAAAGCAGTTTTTCCATATATTATACTGAAGTTTATTGTCTTGGCAATTATTCTCTGCTCACGGCTTACTTCTTCCCCTTCTCCCAGTTCAAAGATTTTTTTCGCTGTTACTCTATGAAGGTCTTCATTATTTTTATAAGCAGCTATCAGATTTTCATCTTTTGACAACTCTGCCAAAACTCTAAGTTCAATCTGTGAATAGTCTATTCCCATAAGAACATTTCCACTGTCTGCTATAAATCCCTGTCTTATTTTCATTCCTTCATCTGTTTTTACAGGAATATTTTGAAGATTAGGGTTAGAAGATGAAAGTCTTCCAGTAGTAGTTCCTATCTGATTAAATGTAGTATGAAGTCTATCTTTGCTGTCTGCTAATTTAGGAAGAGCATCTACATATGTATTTTTTAATTTTGCATATTTTCTATATTCAAGTATATATGAAGCTATTTCCACTCCATCACTTTTTAATTTTTCCAATACTTCTTCATCAGTAGAAAGCCCTGTTTTAGTTTTCTTTACAGGGTCTAAATTCAATTTAAAGAACAATACTTCAGCTAATTGTTTAGGTGAATTTAGATTAAACTCTTCTCCTGCTATTTCAAATATCTTCTTTTGAAGATCACTTAACAATATTTCAAGTTCTTTTTCATATTTAGCAAAGTAAACAGGATCAATTTTTATCCCTTTTCTCTCCATTGCAGAAAGAACTTTGATAAGAGGCATTTCTGTTTTTTCAAGAACTTCAAGCAGATCTTTTCCTTTGATCTCTTCCATTGCTATACCATAAGTTTCCATTATTCCCTTACTTCTCTCTGTAAGAAATTTCCCATATTCTTCAGTTGAAAGGTTTTCCGGAGCCTCTTTTCCAAATTTTTCTGAATATGGAGCAATATCTATTCCAGACAGCTGTTCAAGAGGTATCTCTACTCCCTCTTTAGTTTGAGAAGATATCAAATGATATGCTATCATCAAATCTACATCCATATTTTTTATTTCTACTCCCTCATTCAGCAGAGGTTTGAAATTATATGTTATAAATTTAGAATCAGAATTTCTGAAGAATTCCTTTATTTTGCTTAAATCAAGATTTTTATGAAACAATGGTGTATGTCCTAGAGGAAGATAAAAATCATCTTTTAGAGAACTTACAGCAAATCCTGTTCCTGAATAAAAGAAAGCTAATCTCTTCTCTCCTGCTAATTTATCAGTGAATTGCTTAAATTTTTCTTCATCATCTACTACTGTAAAGTTTCTATCTTTTGTTATTACTGCTGCTGGCTCATTTTCCTGTACAGGAGCAGTTGAGAATAATCCCATTTGAAGATTTGTATTTGCAGATTCAGGAGCTTTTTCTGCTGCTGCTGGAGCTGATTCCAGTCCCATTTTCTTTACAAGCACTCTAAATTCAAGAGTTTTGAACAAATCTAAAAGTTTTTTATTATCTACTGAATATTTCAGATCATCTATTGCACAGTCTATTGGAATATCTTTTTCTATAGTAGCAAGCTTTCTACTCATAAAAGCTATATCTTTATCTTCTATCATATTTGCTATAAGAGATTTTCCTATTCCGGGAATTTCAGTCAGTTTATCTATATTTTCATAAACACCTTCTAAATCTCCATATTTTTCAAGCATAGGGGCAGCTTTTTTAGGTCCAATTTTTCTAACCCCTGGTATTCCATCACTAGAATCTCCAATCAGTCCAAAAAAATCTGGAATCATTTTAGAAGTTACTCCCAGATATTCTACAACATCTTCATCTGTTTCTAATATTTTAAATTTATCTCCGCCCTCTCCTTTTCCAAGAAGAGCAATTTTGACATTTTTATCAAGTATTTGAGCTAAGTCTTTATCTCCTGTTACTACAATTACTTCTATTCCTTCTTTTGAAAGCTTTTGAGAAAGTGTTCCCATTACATCATCAGCTTCATATCCTTCTATTTTAAATCTATTTATATTAAACCCATCTAATAGTTCTTCTATTCTCGGTATCTGTAATAGAAGATCCTCAGGTACTGCATCTCTTTGAGCTTTATACTCACTGTATATCTCACTTCTTTTCAGCGAAGCTCTCTTCACATCAAAAGCCGCTCCTATATAATCAGGGGAGAATTCTTTTATAATACTTAAAAGTGTATTAGTAAAACCATATACTGCTCCTGTAGGTTCGTTTTTAGTTCTAAAATTCATGTTGGCAAAATATGCTCTATACATTATTGCACTTACGTCTAAAAGTACAGCTTTCTTCATTTTTTCTCCTCCATAGGTCTATTTATTTTCCATCTCATATTATATCATAAATATACACAAAGTCTTATATAAAATTTTGGGGCATTTTTATATTTTTAAAATTTTAGAATACCTGCAAATATTATATTTGAAATAAAAAATAATTATCTTTTGAAATTTTTCAAACATTCTCATTAATATTTAAAATTTTTGACATAAAAAAAGTACACCCTGAGATATTGTTTTTCCAATAACTTTGGTGTACCTTAGATTGTTAAAATAATTCCTAGTCAACTTTTACTATCTTAGAAAGTTTAAATTTTACTGTTTTCTTAGGATAGATTTCTAAACGCTCTCTTGTAGCAGGGTTTGATATCACTCTTGGCTTTCTTTCCAACACTTCAAATGTTGCCTTTTCATGAAACTTTACTTTTCCATCTGTCATCAAAGCTTCATTTAATGTTTCCATAAAATCATCAATCTCTTTTAAAGCTTTTAGTTTACTTATTTCTCCATCAGTTTCTCTTCTGTATAATTCAGCTAATTGACTCTTATTCATTATCATCACCACTTTCATTATTTATAAGATCTAGAAGTCCTTTTCCAGCTCTGAATTTTATTGTCTTTTTAGGTTCTGTATATATCGCTTCTGTTGAAACAGGAACTATTATTTTTCTTCCTTTCATTTCTCTAGTTTCAAATACTCCCCAGTCTTTAAATTTTACTTTTTTCTCTTCTTCTAATGCCTTAAAAAGCATTTCCCAAAATCTGTCAATTTTTTCTTTTACAATTTTTTTATCTTTATCTCCGCTTCTTTTCTTATATAATTTTATAAAATCTGCTTCCTTCATATTTTTCCTCCTAAAATTTAGAATTAAAGAATTTTAATACCAAATTCTATCACCTTAATGGTTTTTTATCAATAAGACAAGATAAAAATAGTTTATTTTATTTCTATGATAGAAAAAAACAGGGCTTTAGTATGCCCTGTTTTTATTTCTGCTAGTCTACTTTCTTTTCTTCATTGATCCTCAAAGAAAGATTGCTTCCTGTTCTGAATCTAACTGTTTTTCTAGGTGTTGAATATTGAATTTTTTTAGTGTTTATATTCATTATTCTTCTAGCTGGAACTACTTTCTTTTCAAATACTCCCCATCCTCTAAAACTTACTGATTCATTTTCTTCCAATGCTTCAAATAATGTATCCCAGAACATATTTACTTTCTCTTTAGCTTCGTTTAAACTTTTTAATCCTCTCTTTTTTTGATATAAAGTCAAAAATTCTTTTTCTGTCATTATGCCCACTCCTTTTTGTAATTAAAATTATTTAAAACAGGTACGCCTGCTTCCTATCAAAATCTTTCTTCACGTTTTACACTTTAGGTATTCATAAAAAAATGAAATTTCCTTTTATTTTTTTGTTCTAAACCTCAATAAAATGGACATTTCATTATTTTTTATCTATAAAGCTGAAAAATTAAGACTGAATTTTTTTTATTTTTTTGTTGCCAGTCGTAAAAACTTATTTAAATATCAAATTGTTTTTAGAGCACTTTTCTGATATAATTATATCATATAGGTAAAAATATTAGGAGGTTATTAAATGAACTTAGTTGTTTTAACTGGAAGATTAACTAGAGATCCTGAATTAAAATTTGGACAAAGCGGGAAAGCTTATTCTAGATTTTCACTTGCAGTAGATAGACCATTCCAAAAAGGTGAAGCTGATTTTATCAACTGTGTAGCTTTTGGAAAAACTGCTGAACTTATAGGTGAGTATTTAAGAAAAGGTAGAAAAGTTGGAGTTAATGGAAGACTTCAAATGAATAGATATGAAGCAAACGGAGAAAAAAGAACAAGCTATGATGTACTTGTTGAAAATATTGAATTCCTAGAAGCTAAAGGTTCTGGAGATTCTACTGGTTATGAGCCTCATGACTATGCAGCAGCTGCTCCTGCATCAGCTCCTAAGCCATCTGTAAAAGAAGCAGAGGATGTTCCTTTTGATGATGACGATGAGTTTCCATTCTAGTTTTGTATAAGGTAATTTAGGCTGTAGAAAAATTTCTACAGCTTTTTTATTTATAAAAAAGAAATAAGCACCCACAATGTAGGTGCCTATTTCATAAGAGTTTGTTAATATTATGTAATATCTATTTTTGTAAGAAGCTTTGAATTTCTGTTTTAGGGAATCTTATTACAGGTTTTCCTTCTGATTTTGGTGATAATTCATACTCTTCAAATAGGAAACATATATCATCAAGCTCAAAATACATAGAGGCATTTCTGATATTTATTTCTGGCTCATCAAAGAATACTGTAACTTTATCTCCATTTGAATTTAAAACTACTCTGTCGCTATTACCTTGAACCATAGCATTTAACTGCTCATTTAAATATGCTTCTCCCTCTTTTGTGAAAACATCATCAAAAGTGATAAGTTTTCCATCTTTATTTTTTACATTGATACTTTGAGATGCTCCATAACCATTTGCATCTCCTTTAGAAATTCCATATGATCCCATAAGTATAGAAGTCACTCCAAATGAGTTATCAAAAGTTTCAAATCCTTCCTCATAAAATTCAGGTGTATCTTCCTCTCCTTTTTCTATTGAAGCAATAAGAGCTTTTGCATCAGATGCCAATTCCTCATTTAATTCTTCTATATTTTTATTCCCAGTTCCTTTTATTTGAGGAACTGTAATGTTATATGAGAAAGTGTCACTTTTCTTTTCAAAAGAAAGTTTGTCCACTGTTATATCTTTGGCACCTCCACAAGCAGTAAATAGTACAACTAGCATTGAGAAAAATATTTTTTTCATTTTTACCTCCTTAAATTTGAACAGTCGTTCTAATGTATATATTCAAATAATTTGAGGCAACTCCTTTAAAATTTTTTTAATTTTCTTTATAAAAAATACCTTAAATACTATATTTAATTAAAAGATTCTTTAAGATTAAGAATCTCTGTGAGCTCAAAAATAAAATGAATGACAGATAAATAAAAAGGCAAAGATTTCTCTCAAGAAATTTTATTATTTGTTAAAGCAAAAAAAGACAGAGAAAAAATTCTCTGCCTAAATTTATTATTTTATTTTCTAGGTATTTCAAATAATTATATTAGTGCTTGCAGTTATGCTCCTCATGGTGATCATGATGGTGATGTGCACAAGCAGCTCCATTTGAAACAAGATTTCCTTCAAGGTATGTTTTCAATATATCTTCTATTTTTCCACTTGCTCCCAGTATAACTTCTGTTCCATTAGCTTTTAACATATCAATAGCTCTTTGACCCATTCCTCCAGTAATAACTACATTTACTTTTTGCTCAGCTATAAATTTAGGGAATACTCCTAGTGCATGTTCTGGTGCTACTGCGATTTCTTTTTTTACAGCTTTTCCATTTTCAATAGTGTATATTGCAAATTTTTCACAATGTCCAAAGTGCCCTTCTAACATTACCTCATCATTTGTTGAAAATCCCACTCTTAAAATTTCGTTACTCATTATCATCATCTCCATTTTCTATTTTTTCATCTGTATAGTTTGAATATGTATTTTTTAGCTTTATTGCTTTCGAATGTAAAAATCCATCCATTATTTTTTTTCTTCCAGAAGCTAATAATCTTTGTACAGTTCCTCTGGATACATTCATTATCTCTCCTGTTTCTATCTGACTCTTGCCTTCATAGTCAGCCAATCTCACTGCTTCTAATTCATCTAATTCCAACTCTACTATCTCCATCTCTGACAATGGTATTCCTGTTGGTTTAAATATAGTTTCATTTTCTAATGTTCTACAGCATCTTCTCTTTTTTCCTCTAGGCATACAACCTCCTATTTGTGCATATGCACAATATAATTATAGTACTAACTCTTTTCAATGTCAATAGTTTTTTTATAAAAAAGACAGCTGCTTTATAGATAGCATACTGTCCTTGATATTTTAATTTCTAAAAAGTTTTTTATAGTTATTCATGAAGTAAATTACTGATGATAATGCAATCATTTCTGCTATTGGAAAAGACATCCATACTCCTGTCATTCCAAATATATGTGAGAGCAGCCATACTGCTGGGATTACAGCTACAAATCCTCTTGTGATAGAAATTATAAAACCTGTCTTTGAATGTTCCATTGAGCTGAAAAATACAGATGATATTATATTGATTCCTGCAAATAAGAATCCTGTAAAATATATATGAAGCCCATTTACAGCTAAAGCTGAAAGTTCTCTATTTCCTTCTTTGTTAAAAAAGGAAACCAGCTTATCAGCTGAAAAGAATACCACAATATAGACAAATACAGCAATAACAACCGATAGAATCATAGAATATTTTAAAATATAGTAAAGCTGTTCTTTATTCTTACTTCCATAGCTTTTACTTACCAACGGCTGTACTCCCTGAGCTACTCCTGTAAATATAGCAATCACCACTAAAGCTAGATTAGCCACTACACCATACGCTGCTACTCCTGTATTTCCTCTCAATCCTAATATTACTATATTAAATACAATCAACACTATTCCAGAAGATATTTCAGTTATGAATGAAGAAGCTCCTGTTCCACATAATTCAACAACTTTATGTATATTTAATTTTTCTTTCTTCAAATGAAACTGATTTCTTTTCTTTAGTAAATGTACAGACATAACTCCTATACTGATGACTGGAGCTAATCCAGTTGCAAAAGCAGCTCCAAACATTCCCATTCCTAAAGGAAATATAAAGACATAGTCTAGTACTATATTTGAAAAACTTCCAAGAAGCATTCCAGTCATTGAAAGTTTGGGATCACCATCATTTCTTACAAATGCTAAAAATATATTATTCAATATAAAAAAAGGAGCAAAGGTCATAATTGTTTTAAGATATATACTTGTCATTTTAAAAGTTACATTATCAGCTCCTAACAGATAACTTATTTTGTCTCCTAAAAATATCCCCACAGTTAAAAAAACCAAACCAATTAAAATTCCTATTTCTATTGAATAAGTAAAAATACTGTCTGCTTTGTCATTCTCTCCTTTAGCTTTTAATACTGCATATCTAGCTCCTCCACCTATCCCTATCATTAATCCAGTTCCATTAATAAAAGTATAAAGAGGTATAGCTAAATTTAAAGCTGTCAATCCATCTGTTCCCATTCCTTTGGAAACAAAATAGGTATCTGCAAGAATATAGCAGGACAGCCCTATCATTCCCATTACATTTAACGTTACATACTTTACAAAAGATTTAAGTACAATATTTTTTTCCATTTTTCTACCTCCAAATAAAAAAGCGTCCGATTATTCACATCTACTAAGGCCTAAAGATGTGAAATCGAACGCCTGATTCATGCTCTACCCGGCGGCAGAGTTACAGGTTTCCACTTATTCTTCTGCCATTATATCACATAATGGGTATTCTAATCAAATTTTCTATATCCTTTTTAAAACAAAAAAGTACACCATAAATATAGATTATCTCTAATATTTTTAGTGTACTATCATTATTTATATAATTTTTATTTTATATCTTCATAGTAAGTTATTTTATTTTTACCAGAACATTTAGAAAAATACATAGCTCTGTCTACTTCTTCAATTAAATCATTTAATTTGCTTTTTTTTTGATATCAGTTATTCCTATACTTAATGTAACTTTCCATCCTTCTTTTTGGTCTTCAGCAAAATATGCTTCTTCATTAACTCCACAAAATATTTTTAGATATGTCATATATCTCCTTTTTATCTAAATTACATAAGTATAGTTTTTTTACAAGAACAATTATATCCTTTATTTCAAAATTATTCAAGAATTTTTTAATAAAATTTCTTAATAAATTATAATTAAAATTATCAATTCTATGAAATTTACATTCATTGTTAACAATACCCATACTTTTAATTTTTCAAAAAATTTCTTTTCCTAAAATAAATATTTATTCCCTTTATTTATTTTAACAAAAGAGCTGCCAAAAAGGCAGCTCTTTCTATAGGTTCTATTGTTTGCAGACAATATTTCATATTTAATTAAAGCTCTTCTCCACATCTTTTAAGAAGTCTTTCCCATTTCAAATCTACATCTTTTTGTA
>ENA-ORNI01000664-ORNI01000664.1-human-gut-metagenome-genome-assembly--contig:-NODE-664-length-26536-cov-7.7357_pt1 | contig 26536 bp, 26 predicted proteins | sample MGYA00242118_ERZ509028 | MGnify/ENA primary metagenome ERZ509028 (study PRJEB26280, sample SAMEA2338755) | human gut metagenome | biome: human gut; feature: human-associated habitat; material: faeces...
TATTATAATGCGGTTGAATTGACATTTCCGACAGATGTAAGAGAATGTATTATACTTATTGGTAAAGCTACAATTGGAAATGTTGTAAATAAATATTTCAAAATATTTTTCCAATTAAATTAATAAAGTGAATTAGGAATATATACCGATTGTGTTCTCTTTGTATTATAATATTCAATATATTCTTCCATTGCAATCTTATATGCCACCTATATGAAATTATATTTGATTTGTTTTCTCATGAAATATGGATACCTCTTATTTAATTGATCTTTTTTATAATATAACTTTATAAAAAAGCATAGTGAGTAGCTAGTACCATAACAATTACTACTCACTTGATTTACTTCGATCCAGAAAGATTAAAGTAGAATTATCAAAGTCAGGATATCAAGTTAGCGTTCGAAAAATTCGTCGTATTATGCATGAAAATGGCCTGGTTTCTAACTATACAGTAAAACAATATAAAATACATAAGAGTACATGCAATAATGATAAAGTAGAAAATATAGTACATCGTGAATTTGATAGAGAAAAAACATTAGATGTAGTAGTAAGTGATCTTACCTATGTAAATGTAGGTGGTTATTGGAATTATATATGTTTACTACTGGATTTATATAATCGAGAAATTATTGGGTATGCAGCAGGTAAACATAAAGATGCAAAATTAGTATATAAGGCCTTCAGCAGAGTACAAAGAAACCTGAATAATATTCAACTATTTCACACAGACAGAGGAAATGAATATAAGAATAGGATAATTGATAAAGTACTAGAAACATTTAATGTTAGTAGATCGTTAAGTGCTAAAGGATGTCCCTATGATAATGCAGCAGCTAAAGCCACCTATAAAATCATAAAGACAGAATTTGCATTTAATAGAATATTTAATAGTTTTGAAGAGCTGGAATTAGAATTATTTGATTATGTAAACTGGTATAATAACATTCGCATTCATGGATCATTAGGATATGTATCACTAGTTGAATATAGGATAAATTCTCTTTGAAATTGTCCTAAAAAGTGTTGACAATCCAAAATGCGACAGGTTCAAGAAATGACTTACTTTACAAATCTGCCTAAGGAGGAATTTGAAAAAAGAAAGATAGAAGATTTGTATTCAAAACGATGGGATATTAAAGTTGCGTACAAAACATTAAAAACTCAATTAGAACTTGAAAGAAATGTATCAACTAATGTTTAAGTTGTACAAACGAGTGTATATGCAAAAGCTTTGTTTTACGCTATATGTAATTGAGTTGAACTTAATAATTAAAAGAAATAAGAATTTGACACTCTCATTTCTTTGTTTCTAAATAATCTATAATATCTATAAGCTGATCAACGATAAATTGAGCATGACTTTGATCCATTCCAAACTTTTTATCTTTTAATGCAATAACATCAATCTGTGCATTATTTCCTGCTTGAATACCCCAAAAAGAATCTTCAATAATTACTGTTTCTTCTTTTGAAACATGAAGTTGTTCAATTGTATAGAGATAGATTTCAGGGTTTGGTTTACTTTGTTTAAACTGATTTCCACTGGTTATTAAGTCAAAATAATCTTCCAACTTTGACGTAGTTAATGCATAATGTATAAGTTGTTGACTTGATGATGATGCAAGTGCTATTTTGTAGTTATGTAACTTTAAATAGTCGAGTAGGGAGAAAATATATGGATTGAGTATGGCTTGGTAATCTCTTTTTAAAGAGGCATAATACTTAGTTAATAAATCATTAAATTCTTCTCTTGAAGTTTTTTCATTCCACCAGCCATACACAATATCTCTAAACTTACGATTATCAACACATATCACTTGTTTATATTCATCAAGTAATAAATCAATGTCATATTTTTTATAAAATGCCATAAGTTCATTCATATACATTGTTTCACTATCAAAGATAACACCGTCCATATCAAAGATAACAGTTGTTTTATGATTCATGATTAATAATCTAATGCTTTATAATAACGTCTAATATCAATTGGATGACGTCTACAATGTTCTAAGTGTACATTTAATCTCATAAATGCTGATCTCATCATGATAGGAGATAAAATTCCTCTAAACTCATCACTTATTCCTTTTAATTCATAATCTTTTGTATCAAAAACAGTAACTTTTGCACTGACTCTATGAACAAAGTTTTCTACACGATCCATTTCTGGACGAGTTTTATCTTCACCTTTAATCAAAATAACTGGAATATCTCTTTCAATAACTTCTAATGTTCCATGGAAGAAGTTTGCTGCTGAAATTGGTCTTGTTCGCATCCATTGCATTTCTTCCATAATACACATACCATAGCACACTGCCCAATCTTCTAGGTTTCCTGATGCAACTAAATAAGTAATTGGTTCATCACAATATTGTTTTGCGTATGCTTCCATTTTAGCATCAGCATCTTTATAGATTTGTACAACATTCTCTGGCATGTTTTTAATCTCATTCATCAATTGATCATATTTATCAAATTGTCCCGCATTTTTCATAAAGCGCAATACAACTGAATACCACCAATAATATTCACCACCAAATGTATTTACTAAATAATCAACTTTTTTAGCCAAAGGAGAATTTAAAACTTCAACATATCCCATAACTTTGGCTCCTACTTCATGTGCTTTATCAATAGCTGCTTCAATTTCAATAGTATTACCTGATAATGATGCAATAACTACAATTGATTTTTTATTAAATTTAGCATTCCCTTCATATAAGAAATCAGTTGCATTTTCTAAATAAATTGGTAAATCACAACCAAGTTGTTTAGCAGTATGCATAATTTGTCCTGCATATAATAATGTTCCACCAATTCCAAATAAAAAGATATTTGAATACCCGTCTTCACAAACTTTATCAACAATTTTTTCTACTTCAGGGATTAAATTTACTCCATTTTGATGTTCTGTTCTTACTCTGTTTTCATCGAAATTTAACATTTTTCTTTCCTCCATTTATTTTCTTATCCTAAAATTCCAAATTGTGCACAGACAATACCAATAATTGCTGTACCAATAATTAGCCATAATACATTAACCTTTTTTTGTAGAAGTTTATAATAAATACCTGTTGTTGCCAATGCTAACATCCCTGGCATAATTCCATTTAAAATATCCTGAATTTTTGTAGCGCTTTCGCCACTTCCAATGACTAGAGGAGTCGATACTACTACTAATTCATTTGTCATTCCACCAATAACCATTACTCCTAAAATTGCTGCTGCTAACATGAATTTTTCCATTAATCCAGAACTTTGAATTTTTTCTAAATAAGTTGCTCCAAGTTCATAACCTTTCATAGCACAGATATATCTTAAAACGAATGCTGGAACATTGAAAATTAATAAGAATAAAATTGGCCCTAAAATATTTCCTTGCATTGCTAAAGATGTCCCTATACCAATTGCTAATACTCTTAATGTCCCAAGTAATAATGAATCACCAATACCACTTAATGGACCCATTAATGCAGCTTTAACAGCATTAATTGATGATGAATCAAAATCTTCTTGTGTTGCATTCATTTCTTCCATTGCTAAAGTAATCCCACCAACAAAAGTTGAAACATGTGGTGTTATATTAAAGAACTCTAAATGTCTTTGAAGTGCTTCTGATAATCCTTTGGGATCATTTCTGTATATCTTCTTTAATCCTGCACTTATCATACTACAAAATCCCATGTGCATTTGTCTTTCGTAATGCCATGAAAATTCCATTGGTAACGATCTCCAAAACATTTTTATTAAATCTTTTTTTGTAATAACTTTTTCATTATTAGAAGTCTTCGTCATCTTCATATCCTCCTTCTGCTATTACTAAATTATTATTATTTTTAAAATCAATCTTTAAGAATACAGCAATTACACCAAGAATAGCAATTCCTACAACTGGAATTTTAAAATATGCTGATAAAACAAATCCTAAGAAAAAGAATGGAATAACTTTCTTATTCATAATCATTTGAGCTAACATTGCAAATCCAATTCCAGGTAATAAACCACATGCAATTGATAGTCCATCAGTTATGACAGCAGGAATTGCATTAACAATAGCCTCCATTTGTGAACTTCCTAAAGCAAATCCTAAAAAAGTAATCAAAAATAATACTGAACATGTAATAAAACCAGTTCCCATATGTACTATAGTTATTGCTTTAGCATTACCTTTAGCAGCATATTTATCTGCAATTTTTGCCATAAACGGTCTTACTAAAGAAAAAATAACATTGTCAATTGCTTGAGCTAATAAAGCAATTGGAAAGGCCATAGTAAAAGCAATTTCTGCACCTTTTCCTGTAGTAATTGCAAATGCAGTACCTAATACTCCACCAACAATAACATTTGGTGGAATATATGCACCAACAGAAACTTGCCCTAAAAACGCTAATTCTAAAGTTGCCCCTACAACAATTCCCATTTGGAAATCCCCTAAAATCAAACCAACCAATGGACCAAGTACGATCGGTCTTTGTATTAAGTTTGTACCTGTTGCTAAATCACATTTTCCAATAAATGCTACGCAACCTAATAAAAACGCCTGTAACATAATTCTTCTTCCTCTCTATATAACATCTTTTGCATCAATTTTCTTGTCAGTTGGAACCATACGAATTTCTACAGAATACTCTTTATTCAATAAATCTTTAACAAGTTCAATTTCTTTTTCTGTTAAATTCACTGCCTTAGAAATATTCTTTGTTTCAGCAGTAGCCTTAGTTCCACCCAAAACAACACTAGCAATCACATGAGTTTCAGTCATTAAACGATATGCATCTTTAACGCTCTCAACAACAATAAATAGTTTGTATTTATCAGTTACACCACTGTTGATTGCTTGAATGGCATCTTCAATATTTTTTAAAACCAACTTTACACCTTGTGGTTTGGCCATCTTAATAGCCGTTTTTTTCAATTCATCTTGCATAAGTGCATCATTAGCAATCAAAATACAATCTGCTCCAAGAGCACTTGTCCAAGAGAATGCAACTTGTCCATGTAGTAGTCGATGATCAACTCTTAAACATTTAATCATAACATCTTCTCCTTTTACTAAAATTCTTCTTCTTCAATATCTTTTTTTAAAGTTACAGTATTTTCCAATGTGATTCCTTCTTTTCCACTATCTAATATATGATCAATATTTACATTTCCGGAATTATTAGATATAACCAATTCAAGAACCATATTCATATTCATACCAGAGATAAGATTCACTCTTGCATTATTACACGTCTGCAATAATGCATTATAAACGCTACCTCCTTTAACATCGCATATAATCACATAATCTTTTGTATCTGCTTCAATTCTCTTTTTTAAAGAAGCAGCATAATCATTTGGATTTTCACCAGGATATAAACTATATGTTTCAATATCTTTTGCAAGTTCTCCAACAATCATTGAAACTGAGTTTAACATTCCTTTAGATAAATCACCATGTGATGCTAAAATTATTTTTACCATAACGTCCACTCCTTTCACTGATTACCGAGCAAGAAGCGTGCCAAAATAATAAATGTACTTTAATTTTTTTATTTTTTTGTTGAAGTTACCGGACACTTATATTTGAGCAAAACTTGTGCCAAAATAAAAATCCATATAAACCTATTTTGTTTATATGGACATATGTTAATCATTTTCTACATAAGAGTAAATATATTCAATTTCTTCGGTTGGGATTTCAACATTATAGAATTCCTCAACCTTTTTCATAGATTGTTTTAAAGCTATAATAAAATCTTGATGTTTCTCTTCAAAATCCTCACTATTATATACTGTTATTTTTTGTTTCATGATTAATCTTTCAATCAAGCAACTGATATGTATATACAAGCCAAAGCATGTTTTATTTTTAAATTGATGATTTAATATTTTTTGTAGTTCATCTAAAGCAGTAGAAACTTGTTCAAGAAGTTTGTTTGGATTTAGGATTGTTAAATTGTTCATAACATTCGATAACGAGAAATTTTTAAGAATATTTTTTTCAAAGATAAGCAGTTGATCATTTGAAAGATAATCTTTAAAATACTGCTCTAATTTATCATGTTCACTATTAATAATAAAATCTTCGATTCCTATAAATGGTAAATCACTCATATTAGGGTTTAATGTTCCTACAACACATACGATATTGTAATCTTCTAAAAATTGGCGATCAGTATGATTTTGAATAAGCGATGGATAATCATATGTCAAAACTTTCATATTTAATCCTTTTGGTAATGAATCGGTAATAATTGTTTTCAATTTTTCTGCAGCACCAATGCCACTAGCACAACTGCATAAAATAATTGGTTCTTTTTGGTGATGAAGTTCAAGGTGGACATGATAAGGATTGTTTTTGTTGATGTCTTCAAAAATGTCTTGCATAGAGCGTTGTTGTTTAATTCCCATGCCAATTTCTAAAGCAAGTTTGGTATTAACATTGTTTATCATGGCTATATCTACATTTTTTATTTGTATTCCTTGATATATTTCTTCTAAAGATCCCATATCAACCAATAAATATAAATGTTTAATTTTCCCCATATAAGATAAATAATTATTGATCTTGTTAATAATTGTCGTGCTATCCACATTTAACGGCATATCAATAGCATCAAAAACATATGTATCTAATAATTTATTTGCTGATTCAGCAATAGAACTTGCAGTTGAATAACCATGTGCCAATATAATCGCAAGTGTTTGGTTTAATGAATCATGATTCATATATTTATTTAAAATAATCATCATAATGACTTGTACCATTGCATCATAAGCATCATTGATATTATTTTTTAAATAGTCATAGACTTCATCTGCTATTAAGTATTCTCTATGAAACTTTGCTTTTAAGTTTTCTTGAAAACAATAAATGGTTTGTTCATTCTCATTTACCCATTTTGCCAGTTTATAAGTATTGTGATTATATTCCAATAAATAGCTTGTGAGTGCAATAACCTCATTATGCGACATTTTAAAACCATAGCGATTCGTCATCATGTCTAATACATGACCTACAGTATCTAAGAGATAGTTATTTTGACTTAAATCTTTTTTATCAAATACAATTTTTTCAAAGTAATCTTCAATAAGTTTTCTTGATTGTGTTATGAAATCTTCTTGATTATGAAGATGAATTAAATTTTCATAAAAATGAATAGTACGATTTTGTAAAGATGTTGGAATAAGTGTATCGAGTGATAACATTTGATGTTTCTTCATCATTAATTGTGCTGGATTAACCATTTCCATAATAGTTTGAGGAAAATGATAAGCATGAATTTCTAGTTTATCATCTTGGCAATTGAATAATGCACTCACACAACTTGATTGAATCACATTGCTTAATTCCCCAATATTTCCTATAAAATGATGATTTAATAGAAGCTGATAAACATTAGAAGAAATCCGAATCGTTTTCTTTATCCTTTTTTCTTCTTTATGATAAAGGGAATAAATCAATTGTACTCTTTCATTAACCCCTCTTTGTGATAAAGAGGGAATTTGTAAAATAACAGGTATTCTTCTTAAAAGTGTTTTTAAAAGAACCTGCTCTGGATCTTCTGTTGTTGCAAAAATAATACGACAATGTGATTGATGCCATTTATCATTATCACCCATCATATGATAAATTCCTTGATCCATGTATAAAAATAATTTTTCTTGGCATTCCGCTTTCAAACAATGTACTTCATCTAAAAATAATACTCCTCCATTAGCATAATGAAGCAATCCTAAATTATCTTTATCTGCACCTGTAAAGGCACCACGCTTATAGCCAAACAAATTAGCCGTTAATAACTCTGGATTGTTTGCATATTCTGAACAATTGACTTGTACAAATTGTTTATCTTTTTCAATCAATCTCTTGTTTATACAATATTCATAGGTTAGCTTAGCAAGGAAAGATTTTCCAGTACCCGTAGGTCCATTTAGTAATATTGGTAATCCTACCGGTGGATATGATACTGTTGCTTTTATTTTTTCAACAAGATGGTTGAGACTATCGTTATATCCAATGAGTTTTTCAAAATCATGTAAAATATGTTCATTTTCTAATTCCATAAGTAAATCTTGTAATTGTGAGTATTCCTTTTTCAAATGCTCTTTTTTATATTTTGTTTGTAGATAATCTTTATCTAAAAATATGATTGGTCTTTGTTTTATTTTGATGAATACATCTTGTTCATACAATTCATTACATAAGGTAGAAACATAATTACGACTTTGTTTGAGTTGTTGAGATATTTCTATACAAGTACATTTATCAAATGCTTTTTGATCAATAAATTGGTGAATACAATCTAATATTTTCTTTTCCATGATTTCACCTTCCTTTGTTGTTATCTTAATCATTTCAATTACGACTGTCAAGGTCTATTTTTTTACTCTTTTTCTACATATTTTGGCATGAATTTTGCTATTATTATATTAGGTAGAGGCGATTGTGATGAAGCAAAAGTTAGGTATGAAACAAACTTATAAACAAACTTTTCAATTAAATCAAAAAATGATTCATTCCCTTGATTTTTTAAAGTTAAACAGTGAAGATATGCAAAGTCTTATTGATAATGCTTTACAAACAAACCCTTTTTTAGAATTAAGGAAAGCATATGATCCTTCAAATCATTCTTACATTGAAAATATTTCTAATCATCCTTCTTTACAAGAGGAATTATATCACCAACTTTATGCTTGTTTAAAATCTTATGATTCTCATATTATGTCTTATCTTATTGAATCTTTAAATGATCGTGGATTTTTAAGTTATAGTTATGATGTTTATTTAAAAGAATTACAGATTGATGAAAATACATTTTTTAAGCATTTAGAACTTTTACAGTCTTTTGAACCTGCTGGTGTCGCTGCTAGTGATGCTATTGATTCTATATGTATTCAGTTAAAGAGAAAAGGCAAGGAAAATGCTTATTGTTTGATGAAGAAATACAAAGATATTATTCTTACGCAGAATTATCATCAAATCAAACAAACAACCCATCTTACACAAAGAGAAATTGATATTCTTTTTGAAGATATTAAGCAATGTCAGCCATTTCCATGTCAAAATTATTCAAATCAAAATGATATTTATGTTTCACCAGATATTGATATTATTATTGAAAATGAAAATATTCAAATTGTCCCTATTAACCAACCAAATGTGATGGTAAATGATCATCTCTATCAAAGTGTTAGAGATAACGAAGATATGAAAAACTTTTTTAATGAAGCTCATTTTCTTTTGGAAAACTTAACCAAAAGAAATAAGACTGTCTTAATGGTAGCTAATGAATTGGTTGACTTACAAAAAAGTTATTTTCTCTATAATGATGAATTGGTTTCTTGTACGTTAGCTGACTTAGCACAAAAATGTGGTTTTCATGAATCTACGATATCTCGTACACTTCATCATAAATATTATCGTTTTAATAATGAGGTTTATCCTTTAAAGAACTTATTGGTATCTAAAACTTTAAGTGGTGATAGTAGTGATTCTATCAAAAAGGCAATTGTCTTATTAATTCACAATGAAGATAAACAAAAGCCTTTAACTGATGAAGCCATAGTTTCTAAGTTAGAAGAACTGGATTTATATTGTTCCAGACGAGTGATTGTAAAATATCGCCAACAATTAAATATACCCTCATCTTCTAAGCGAAAAAGAAAATAGTCTTTTAAAGTATTTAAAAAATGCCTTTTGTCTATCAAAGAACACAATGGGGTCAACTTAAGAAATACTTTGTTTTTAACAGCTCTAACAAACATAATAAGACAATTTACTCGCTTGATTAATTCTTTTTCTAATATTATTCATTCCAAAATCGTTAATAATTTATGTCGAACTCGTTTTCAGGATTTTATCGGAATACGTGTCATGACTTTTGATATAGTTGTTTTCTAACTTATATTCAGAAACAGAAAAAATACTGATGCAGATCTTATTAAATTTTTCTCATGTCTTGATATTTTTGAAAAGAAGATTACCAAACAGGCTATGCAAAAGAATATCAGAAAACTTAATTCAAATGTTTTTTCATTATTAATTTAAACAGTTTGCTCAATTATTTTATTCCTCAGGATTAAGCTTATACTATACTATAAGGGTTACACACTTCTCGGTGGGGACGGTACTTTTTAGAAATTTCATATGATACCTATAATATCAATTACTTTGGCATATGGTAAAACCAACATGTTTGTGATATGTTTGATGTGAAAAAGATTGTTTCCAAACCCGCTGGTCTATATGATATCACTAATGGCATTTTTGTTGATTTCACAACAAAAACAGGCAACCCATTCAGAAATGCCACTTGCACTTCAACATTTATATGCTACAAGTGATTTGTACAAAGATATGAAAGTCATATATTTAGCTGATAGGTGCTATGGCTCTGCTGGGTTGATCTGTTTTTTTGATTATCTTGGATATTATTACTGCATTAGAGGAAAGTCATATTTTTACAAAAGCCAAATTTCACAGATGAAATCAAACGATGAATATATAACGATTAATATTAATGATAAGTGGCTTAAGAGATTTTCATTCTCTCCTGAGGCAATTGAATATAGAAGAAAAAATTCCGAATTAAAAATAAGAGTCGTTAAAAGAAATTACATATATTATGATGAGCTAGAAATGCGACAGGTTCAAGAAATGACTTACTTTACAAATCTGCCTAAGGAGGAATTTGAAAAAAGAAAGATAGAAGATTTGTATTCAAAACGATGGGATATTAAAGTTGCGTACAAAACATTAAAAACTCAATTAGAACTTGAAAGAAATGTATCAACTAATGTCTAAGTTGTACAAACGAATGTATATGCAAAGTTTTGTTTTACAATATGGCGGGAATACTAAGAAAACAAATTAATCAAGAACTTATGAGTCATCCAAAACAGAATGAAACAAAAGAGTATAAAGAAAATGTAATTGTATTTGAATCTCAATATTGGGTTGTCAACATATCACAGCTTATCAACTGTTTTATGGAAAATAATATTTTAGTAGCATGTTCAATAAAAACAAGAGAGCGATAGTGAAAAGATATATCAGATGTTAAAAGCATGTGAGAAACTAAAAGTGCCTATTCAAGAGAATAGACACTTTGAATGATGAGGTCGAGTTGTTCCGAGCGGATTTTATACCCGTTTTACACTTGATGATCGAAACTTTCAAACAGTAAAAACCGTCAATGGTGTAATGAAAACAACCAAACCGTAGTTAAATATTACACGATAATCATAGTACATTACAATTTCAAAAAAATGATAAATTTTACATAGGGATTTTATGCATTTTTTTACGTGTTTTAATTGGAAATATCAATTGATTAATTATGTTAGTACAATGGAAAGAAAAGGTAATACAGATAGCATATTTACCCACTCTCTCCTTAAACGAAATACACTACATTAATGTATTCTAAATGAGAAATTAAGACACCCACTTATATTTGTTGAAATAGAATTAAAGATTATAATAATCGAGCCTGTAAATTATTTTGTGTAAAGTCTGTTTCCAATGATAGAATTTGATGAGTAACTGTATTGAGTAATCATACAGTTACTTTTTTATATCATATCATAATATATTTAATTGTAAATGTTCTCGTTAAACCCTCCCTTCAAAGATGATTTGAAGACTAGAATATATAATTCCCCAATTACCATATGGGACATTCCATTTACTTGTTATTTTATCTTGAGCTAAGTACAAAGATTTAAATAAACTTTCATCTGTTGGGAATACTGTTCTTATTTTAGTAAACTTTCTAAATGTTCTCTTTCTACACATTCTACTATATCCATAACGTTCTTCGTCATATAATCTTATAATTTCTTTCTTGTCCATATAAGTTAATTTTGCCATAATAAAACCCCAAAGATTGTACTTGTTATATTAGTCCAATCTTTGGGGTCCATTTCAAACGAACTACACACTTAAACATTAATTATTTGATTTTATAAAATGGATTTTAAACTGTTTATATCCATTTATTTATATCGTTTGACTTTTTATTCTTGTAGTTTAATTATTCAAAATTTGTATGTCTTTGAAACATACTATCTGAATTTTCGTTTAATTTTTTCATTAATTCTAATATAATTGCATCATAAACAAGAAATGAAAGCTGCTCAAAAGCAGAGGCCATAGGTTGCTTACTTTTACCAGATAATTTAGAAGCACCTGGTAACACAACTATACTATCAGCCAAAGAAGCTATAGTAGAATTTTCGTTTATTGTTATAAGAGCAACTCTTACCTGTTCATCTTTCGCTGTTTGAGCAATAGACACAAGACTTGGCGTTTCACCTGATCCCGATCCAATAATAAGTAAATCTCCAGACTTTGAATGAGGAGAAGTAATTTCTCCGACTAAACTAACTGAAAATCCCAGATGCATAAGTCTATTTGCAAACGCAGAAATAATCAGACCAGAGCGTCCTTTTCCCAATAAATATATATGATGAGCTTTCACTATTTCTTTAATAAAATTTTGAAAATCATTATCATTTACTATCTGACTGTTTTGCTTTAATTCATTTAAAATAATCTCTAAATTATTTTTTACACTCATATTTTTTGCCTTTCTTTAATAAATTTTTAATTCTTTCTGTAATATTTCCATTAAAAATATATCCACCAGACACAAACACATTCACTCCCGTTTTTAAACACTCTACTATTGTTTCATCAGTGATATTACCATCAACTTGAATATCATAATAAAAATTATTATCTTCCTTGAGTTTTGCTAGTTCTTTCATTTTGTGAAGAGTTGAGTTTATAAATTTTTGTCCAGGTACTCCAGGATTAATAGTCATAACTAGCACTTGATCAACAAGTGGGAGCATCTCTTTAATCATGCATACTGGTGTCGCAGGATTAATTGCTACACCTACCCTTTTTCCTAATGCATGAATCATTTGTATAACTCTATAAAGATGTCTTGTTGATTCGTAATGTACAGTAATAATATCTGCATTCTTGTAATTATCAATATATCTTTCAGGATTTTCTATCATCAAATGTACATCTAAAATAAACTCTGTTTTTTCTTTTAAATCATTAACCGTATTTGATCCAAATGCTTGATTAGGTACAAAATGTCCGTCCATCACATCAATATGTAAATATGTTGCTCCTGCACTTTTAACTTCTTTTAATTGTTTAACCAGATCATAAGTATTTGCATTTAATAGTGAAGGTGATATAATCATTAAAATCATCTCCTTATAATAAAGGGTATCTTTCGATACCCTATTCACCTAAAATCATTACATTAATTATTCTTGTTCTTTCTCTTAATTGATCCCAATCAACGAAATACACTCGGCCTAAAGTCCCCAATAATATATTTCCATCACGTATAATAAACGTAAGCGAAGGACTGCCAAACACTGATGACCTAATATGAGCATCTGTATTCAACATTGTCCATTTTTCAGCTGGGTAATTTGAATCACTTAAACTTAATCCAAATTCAATATGTTTTGGTCCTGGACTGTTATATTGATTTTCACTTGTCATCTTAGGTACTAAACGATCTAAAGTATTATTAATATCAACTTGTAAATACTCGTCACCATAAAAATTAGTATCATGCATAGTTTCATCAAAATATAATGAACATGTTGTATGTGCACTTGAAACTGTTATCAACCCATCTTTAATATTTGATTTTTTTACAAAATCAATTAAATGCTGTTTAATATCGTGATATGATGGTCTACCTGTAACTGTCTGAAGGACAATATCATCATGATAAATATTCATACTATAAACCTAATCTTTCTTTTAAATCTTTATATAATTGTTCTACCCCCAAACCTGTTAATAAAGGCAATCCATTAATAACCTTATCTTTAATAGATTCAGATACAATTGTTGTTGAGATAACAGCATCATAATCATCAATTTTATTCAACTCATCAGCTAATTTAGATTGATAAATTTTAACTTCTGTATATCCATTACTATTTAACCATTCTTGTACTTTTGCAACTGCAATTGTAGAAGTTGCATGTCCTGCTCCACATACGATTAATAATGTTTTCATTCTTTTTTCCTCCTATTGTACCGCGGGCTTTTTTATTTTATTTACATAAATTAATAGTCCCAACACTATAACTCCAATAATAACTAATCCAATCCATCCAATTGATTGTAACAGTATTGTAAATAATGCTACAGGCCATAAGCCACAGTTAACTGATGTAACTAAACCAACTGTACCAACATTATATTCTGCTAATTTAAATACATTTGTAATAACTGGTGCTAGCCAAGTTGACAAATATAACATTGTCACCATATATAAACTGCAGCCTAAAATACTTCTCACAATATTTCCTTTAAAGAAAGGAACCATTAATGCAATAGCAAATGCATAAAAAGCTAAGTCGCCAAATGGTAATGTTTTATTGCCTGGTAAAATAATTGCTAATAATAATGATACAGGTACCATAATTAAAGTAGTTGTCATAACTGTCGGATGCCCAACAGTAAGCGCTGCATCCATACCAATGTTAACACTACGACCATTTAAATGCTTATTTGTCCAAGTTTTTGCGGCCTCAGCAACTGGCATTAGACCTTCCATAAACATTGCAACCATTTTTGGCATAATTTTCATAACAGCTGCTGTTGTCATTCCTAATTGACCAATTTTAGCAACATCATACCCTGCCAAAATACCTACACCTATACCAATAATTAATCCCATAATAACTGTATCTCCAAAGATACCAAATTTTTTACCAATTGTTTCTGCATCTGCATCAATTCTATTAAGACCTGGGATATGATCAAATAACCAATTAACAGGAATTGCAAAAATCGTTCCGCATAAAGCCATCATATGTGTAATAGCAATACCAGGATACCCAAAGAAATTGCTGATTTTCTCTTGAAATAAGTCTGCAAGTAACCATTGAATCATAAGTGCTACTATAATTCCTAAAAGACCAACCCAAAAACTTCCACTAATTGCATTAGCAACCAACCCCAAGAACGCTGGGAACCAAAAATTCCAAATATCTACATTTAATGTTTTTGTCCAACCAAGCATAACAAACACTAAATTAAGTCCTAATGAAATTAGTATAATAGAAATACCTAATGTTGTAGAAAATGCAAGCGGCCCTCCAACTCCACAACCAATATCCATAATACTTAATGAGTTACCGTATTTTTCTCCCATTGTTTGAATAGCTGTTCCCAAATTTGATGATAGCAAACCAATAACTAAATCCAAACCAATAGAACCAATACCAACTGTAATTCCAGAAATAATTGCCTTTGATAATTTAACCCCAAAAAATAATGCTATAATAATTATTATAATCGGCAGGAAAACTGTTGATCCCAAACCAATAAACCATTGTAATGCTTCAACCATTTTTTTACCCTCTCTTAATAAATTCCATTTCTATTTAAAATACCCATAAATTCTTCTTCGTTTTCACATTGTTTAAGTGCATTAATTGCTTCTTTATTCTGAAACAATGCGATTAAATTTTGTAATGTTTGTACTTGTTCATGCGGTTGACTCATAGCTAACATAAATACTAGTTCAACTTTTATTTTTTCATTTTTATCTCCCATGTTTAAAAACTCAACAGGTTGACTCAATGATGCAAAGCAGATCTGTGAATAATTAACCTTGCTTGAATCAGTGTGAGGAATCGCAAATCCTATATCATTAATCAATAATCCCGTTGGATATTCTTCCTCACGTTCTTTAATTCCTTCTAAATAATCACTTTTAACTACACCAGCTTGAAACATTGTTTTGAACATTGTTTCAAACAATTCATCCTGAGTAGCAAATATTTGATGAAACATACATAATCTTTTATCAAAATACATAAATTTCCCCCTCTATTACTTATAAAATAAATCTATCATTGCATCAATACTACTAATTTTTACAATCTGATCTATATATTCCTTCTTAATAATGATTTGATATATTTCTTGAATAACATCTTTAAACTTATCAACATGATCTTCATTTAAACATACCATTATAATAAGACTTACTAGATTACCACCCCAATCGACAGGTTTATCTAAAGTTAGTATAGATATACTAGATGTAATAATTGTTGATGGATCGGCATGTGGCAGAGCAACTCCACTATCCATACACGTAACTCCTGCTCTCTCCCTATTAAAGATTGAATCTCTAAATTTTTCATTAACATATTCTCTATTTTCTAATTCTTGAATTAAGTTTTCCAAACACTCTTTTTTATTTTTATAATTCTTCTTTATTTGAATTAATGTTGGATTAATAAATTGACTTAGATATGGTGCAGAGAAATTTTTCAATTCTCTGAGTACTTCTTCTTTAAATAGTATATGTTTTTTATATGCGTCCATAATATTGATATAATCTTCATTGGTAACAACTGGACTTACTCTAACGTATGGAACATTTATATTATCTAAATCAACTGACGTTATAATCAAATCTACATGAGATAAATCCGCAAGATATAATTTTTCTATTCTGGATAGTTCAATATTATCTTTAGCTGGCAATAGTTTACGGACTTTACTCAATATTAATTGGGAGGAAGATATTCCATATGGACAAACAACTAATATATTATTAGCTTTTGAGATATTAACTAATGCTATTTGGAAATGAACAAGTATTAATGAAACTTCCTCATCATTTAAAATAACATTATATCTTGATTCTATTAATGATAATGCATACCAGACAATTGTAAATAATTCTGTATACTGCTCCTTTATATTCTCTAATAAAGGATTTTTTATTTTAATTCCCTTTTTCAGTCTTAGAATCATTGCAGGAACATGATAAATCAGCGACTTATATAAGTGCTTATCTTGTCTTAAGTCAATCTTTTCTATTTTAGACATAACTTCAATAATTTCGTTTACTAAGTCTGCATATTCATTTTGTCCTGTTTTTAAACTATTTGTTATTCGATGTGCAAATAATTGCCTACATAAATACTCAATATCCGCATTTTTAAAATATAGATTTAAATTTTGTTGCAACATTTCAACAATGCTATTCGCCACAACATACGTTTCCATATAGCGTATATTATTAAACAAGAACGTTTCTTCAGTTTTAACATGATAACCATATTTCAACCTAACAATTTGTATAAGAAGTATAACAATAATTGATTTCAGATAATAAATAGATACATCATTTGTTAATTCGTTATAGTCTTCTAATAATAAATGGAAAACGTAATCAATATGCTGTCTATCAAACAGGAGTTCTAATTTACTTTTCAAATCCAATAATGAATCATCTTTATCATCTTCAAAAACATAATCTTTTATAGATTTTTGCAAATCTATTTCTGTACCTATTGATACAATTCCAATATTAGTTACCTTTAGTTTTGTATTCTGTCTTTCAAATACTTCATTAATGACTCCTAAATCCTGATATAAAGATGTCTTACTTACTAAAAAATCATTTGATAGATTTTCTAAAGTAGTATTTTTGTTTTCTAAAAGAATCTTTCTTATAATAGAAAAACGTCGATTCACTGGAGAATACTCATCTCTTTTATTTTCATCACTAATTTCATCTATGAGCTTATTAAGATTGTTTTTTGCGTCCAATAATTTAATGCCATTTATTGGCGAAGAATCAAGATCTAGACCATTTTCTTGTAAAAAACTGTAGAGAGCATTTATATCACTATATATGGTTTTCGTTGATACTGATAACCATTTAGCAAAGAAAGATGCGGGCTTATACTCACTTTGTTCTTTTAAAAGTTTTAAAAATTTTATTTGTCGACTATTCATTTTCTCACCCCATAAGTTAACTCTGTTTCTCTTTCCGAATATATGATAACATCGTAACAACAGTGAGGGCAATTACATATACTTCCTTATTAATGTGGAAAATCTACATAATAAATCATCGTACAATTTGATGATTATATTTTTATTACCGTTTTAAAACGAAATAAAAGGCATAACTTCCACTTATGTTGGAAATATATGCCTTTATGCATAGTAACGATTTATCATTAGTATAAACAATATCGCCTTTAACAACTGAATCGTCAACAAACATAAATCCAGCTACTTATACTTTATCTGCCGAGAACCCTTTCGTACCTCCATAATATATATGAGGACTTTGAATGCTTGAACCTATCATTATCACCCTAACCTTTATACTATTAAAAAAATCATTATAGTTCTCTAATAACAGTTTTTATTTCTATCATAGTAAGCGATTTAACCATCTTTCTTGTATAATAAAAATGTACCTTGTTGTAACATTTATATCACTTTTTCTTTCCAACCTTTGTACAATGTAGATAGAACCTTAATACTCTTATATTTCTATGTGGTTTATCCACTTATCAGGAGAGTGAATCTATAGGATCTTATTACATCTGTTTATAGCTCGATAGATTTTGATATCTTCATGTCACGCAAGGTTACACTAGTAAGATTGCTATAGAAATGACAAGGTTTCTAGAAAGGCGGTCTTTTTATGACAAAACTATTTTGCGGTATTGACGTAGCCAAATATAAACACGTCGCAAGTATCTACAATCTATCTACAGGTGAAATAATACTTGATTCAATACATTTTGATAATAATGACCAAGGTTTTAATACATTATTATCAAGCTTATCTAAATTGAATAAGAGAAATAAAATATTAATTGGCTTTGAATCAACTAGCCACTATCACCAAACATTATTCAATTTTCTAACTTCTAAGAAATATAAGTGTTATCTGATCACCCCTTATAAGACAAGTAAGTTTAGATCCATTTCTCGCCTATTGACATATATGTATAAAATTTCAAATTACTTCAATAAAATTATGACATAAAAAAATTACGTCATTTTTTTCAAAGAATAAGTTATCAACTAATAATTATAGTTTATTTTTCTTTATTCCTGTCAAATCTAATATTAATGAAAGAAGGAATGATATTATGGCAGTTGCACACAAAAGCGCTATAAGCGTTGGACTTATTTATGTACCAGTTTCACTTTATAAAACAACCCGAAATACAGCTATCAGTTTCAATCAACTATGTAAAGACGAGAATGGAAAATACCAGCGTATTAAATATCAAAAGTTATGTCCCTCTTGCAATTCAGAAGTTAAAAGTAGTGTTATTATAAAAGCGTATGAATATGAAAAGGGTAAATATGTTACAATATCTAACGATGAACTTGAAAGAATCAAATCAATATATAATATGTTCATGTATTGGTTAGCTTCTATTTTTATGTGTTTCAATATATCTTTCAATATAATGCAAAATCACAGAAAAAAACTTATTCTAAAGAGTTTCTATATGAATACATGTTACATAAAAATTCTTAAATTCTTCAGACTACTCATAATACGCTTTAAACATTTGATTTTTATAGCTTATGAATATCATACATAGTAACAACTATACAAATAAATATCAATTTTACAATGCTTATTTGATTATTGAATCTAGATTCATGTACAGAAAAGCGGTAGTGGCACTTTAGGAAAGTATTTATCATCATAAAATACCTCCGTTTTTCATTGTAACATTTCGAAGAAAAATTAACCATTAAATAAAAAAAGTAGATTTTAGCGAACTCAAAACACTATTAGACAAAATAGAACAAAACAGTTTTATAAAATTAAAATTAAATATTTAACATTGTTTGCATCAAAGAAAATTCAGAAGAAAAATTCCTCTCTATATCGGTACTTTTTCTTCTGTAGAACTTAATAAACGAATACTTATATGATAAAATTAATTATGAATAATAAGTGGAAATATTTATAACATATAAAATTTATTTTAGAGAGGGGATTTTATGAAAAAAAAACGAATAACAATTATTATTTTCACTATTTATTTAGCATTTATCTTCCTATATCCGTTGTTGAGAGGTTCAATCGCACATATTAACGGTTACCCTTCGTATTTTGAAAAAATACTTAAGTGTATAAACATAATTCCATTCTATTTTGATCACACTGTAATGCCGTCTGTTATTATAAAAAATATTATTTTTAAGATTTGCCTATTTATTCCAGTTGGTTATATGCTTTTCACAAAAAAACAAAATCAAATTCAAATTGTGAAAATATTATTATTAATAGGATTTTTAAAAGAGACATTCCACTTATTAATTTTATACGGTTATTTTGATATAACGGATATTTTATATTATCTAGTTGGAGGATTAATAGGATATTATATACATAAAATAATATTCAATTTTCTTTTGAATAAATAATAAGAAAACGTTTTCGATTTGTTTGTTGATACTTTTTATAATTTAAAAAACTTTGAAATGGAGAACAAAAAAATGAAGAAAATCATTGCTTTTTTACTGGTGTTTACATTAAGTTTTGGTGCAGTAACAAATATTAGTGCGTTAAACAATAGTGCAGTATATTCATACTCTTATAAAGACTATGAAACCACAATTCTTAACTCTACCAATGAATATAATATCTGTTTTGAAATAGTAGAGAATGGTGAAAAAATAAAATTAGAGTATGATACAGACTTTAGATATGTGAAAGTTAATAATAATTATTACGATTTTAATGATTTTAATAATGCGGTATTATTACAATCCACATATATATACGACAAAAATCAACCTATTACAATTGTTGAAGCGTTAACCAATTTTTCAAAGATTGATATTGATAATATAAATGATTTAAAAAGCAACAAGATTTCAGTAAAAAATAATAACTCGTTAGCACCAAAAGCAGAGTATGGTAAGTTTTATTTTGTTGGAAGTAGGAAGAAGAGTATGCTGGTATCTTTAGCAAGTAGCGCTATATCTACTATTATAGCTTTTTTAATAACCAATGCTGCTGGTCTTGGTGTAGCGAAGGCAAATGTTGTTTCATTCGTGTCAGGAGTATTATCATCTGAAGGAGTTAATTATTTTACGTCTGATGTATATTATAAGGTTTATCAAGCTATTTTAAATGTACATAATACAACAAAAGAAAAAAGAATTTTAGGTATTTTTCAACCTTTTAAAGCACAAGTTGTGTGGGATGATGCACACCCTTATTACAGGACGTTTGAAACACAAAGACCGAACAGTTAAACATAATATTTTAACTTTGTGAAAGGAAATGCAAAAATGAAGTGTCCATATTGTGGAAAAGAAATGGATAAAGGATTTTTTTACTCATCAAAATGGGATTATACATGGACTCCAGAAGGAAAAAAGCCTCATTATTGGAGAAATTTCCCAAAAGAATATGAAGTTGTTTTAAAAAAGGGGTGGGCTAATACACTGCAGATAACAGTATTTAGATGTGCAAATTGTAAAGTCATGATTATAAATGAAGATGATTGTTAGTATAAATTTCATTATGCTAAAATCGAATCGTTGATGTTCTACCTTATCGTTTCGTTGCAGAATAAAAAAATTACTATCAATAAATACAAAAAAGTTCGTAATGTATTTTACGAACTTTTTTTGTACCAAATGTTCTTCAGTCGAACCACTGAACCATTAGAAATTATGAAAATGATAAATTAACTTTGAAAAAGTATAGTAATCGAGAGATTTTTTTAGATTTTCGAAAACATAAAAAGCTATATATACCAATAGTTTCAAGCGAAAAAAAGTATGCCCTAGACTATGCCCTAGCCAGGATAGTCTGGGGCATAGTCTAAGGCATAGCTACGGGCATATATCTGTCATAGCAAAACTATAGAGAAAGCACTGCAAATGCAGTAATAAGAGATAGTTATAAAAAAGATAGTAATCGAGGACTTTTTTAGATTTTCGAAAACATAAAAAGCTATATATGCCAAGGATTTCAAGCGAAAAAAACTATGGTTTTACTATGGTATATCTCCCATAGCAAAAACCATAGTTAAAACCATAGTTAAAACCATAGTTTTTTTCACCTTGATAATTTTATATATCCAGACTAGAAATTGCAGTTAATACTCACACCTCGGCCATTATCAAAATCATTACAGTACCATAGCAATACCATACCATTACCATAGTAATACCATAGTAGAAAACCAAGAAAATACATGCTAAAATACTATTGCAAGCCAAGGTCAAAGCTTGCTTAATTATGGACTGTTTTTATTAATCTTATCTAAACAAAAAAAGGTGCTCTCTGCCCACTATGAATGACACCTTTTTTTGTTTCTGCAGAACTGCTACAGTAAGAAATAATCATGAAAAGTTTTTTCATGATCAAAATGTAAAACAATTAAAAACTCTTTAACATAAAAAATAAAAATGATAAAATATTAATGCGGAAAACTCCAATTCCGCAATAGTGATATGTTACAATAATGAAAGTAAATTTTCATGCAAAAAAAGGCGTTGGGCACACGCCTTTTTTTGTAAAGAAACACAAATTATAAAACAAAACAAATTATAGCATGTAAGCAAAAAAAGAAGCTAGGGAAACTTCTTTTTTGCTTACGTTTTTTCTAGGAAAGGAATACGTTTAAGAATTCAGTGAGAATAACTCTACTTGAAGTATATCACTGAACAGATGCAAAATCAAATCATCGAATTAAGTAAAAATATGCTTTTCGATATAAGAAAAAAATACTAGAATACTCATGCGGATTTTCCCATATATGAAATATTCCGAATCCGCAAAACATTTGTTAGCAGTTTATAAATCAAAGAAAAAGCGTCCCAATTTAAGGACGCTTTTTCTTTATGTTTTTAATGTAATCAATTACTAAAAACAGCAGAGGAGGTACCGTTTTTAAATAAATAAAAGTGAAAACATAAAACTAAAGAGACATAGAGATTTTAAAATACCGACATAACTATTTTAACACCGTAATAATGGCATTTCAATTTCAAAATATGGTGTATCACAGTAGAAAATGAAAAAAACGCATGTTAAAATACATCTGCGGATATTGTAATAATCCGTAGACTGTTATGGATAGTTAAACGTTAGAAAACGCAAAAAAAGACGTAGTACCCTCTCCCAAAATGCAACGTCTTTTTTTGCGTTTAAAGCACTGCAACGGCGAAAATGAAAATGAATGTAAAAATTTTCATGATGTGGCCGGGTGGTCTAGGGTCCTAGAGCGTAGACCACCCGGCCAAAAAACGTCGATGTAGTGGGCAAAAACAACGAAATCATAGTACTGAAAAAGTGTGCCACAGTGGCACACTTTTTTCAAAAAAATAATAAAAATAATACAAAGTTTCAGCATTTGAAAGTGACAAAAACAAGTTCTGAAACATAAAAAATATGTTAGAATAGGAAAACGCGGATAATGCCATCATAAAATTATACCTCAATTATCCGCGTCACGTTATAATTTAGCTTAAATAAACACAAAAAAAGGTACACATGCCCGTAGTGCCTTTTTTTGTTTTAAATCTGTAAAAATGAGTATCGAAAAAGAAGAAAAAAAGATAAAATTACAATAAGGTTTTGTTTTACTTTTGACAAAAGTAAACGCAATCGGACTTTTGACACATTCGTATCAAAAGTCTTGCGCTCTGCGAGGCTTTTCATTCGGTCTAGCCGAACATTAAAAAAGGAGGAATGAATATGGAATTTTCTATGTCGATTACAAAGGGCTTAGGCAATCAAAAACATAACAACCGAACACAAAAGGAAACGACAAAAAACGTCAACCATGATCTGACGTTTTTAAATGTTACACTGCTTGACGAAGATATTCGAAGTATCTATCATGTGCTTTTTGACCCATCACTCAAAAAATACAACGCCAAGCAGAAACGTAACGATCGAAAAATAAACGACTACTATTCAAAGATAGCAAACTCAAAACAAGAAAAGCTATTTCATGAACTCGTAGTATCGATTGGAAATATCAGCAATGCTATCAGAGGTGATATAGCCAATGAAATCTATACTGAATTTTTAAAAAAATTTATCGACAGTAATCCTCAAATGAAAGTATTCGGGGCGTATATTCATCATGACGAAATAGGCACTGTTCATATGCACCTTGACTATGTCCCGTTTTCCATAGGCAACAAACGAGGATTAGAAACTCGTGTATCCAACGATAAAGCAATCGAACAAATGGGATATAGGAACTGGGCGGACTGGAAAGACAGACAGTTCGAAACACTTGAAAAGATATGCCACGGACACGGCATAGAACGGGTAAGCATGGATAATCATTCAAGACATATGAGCGTTGAAAGCTATAAAAAAGAGCAACGAATGATTGAAAATCTTCAGAATAGTCTAGAACATACACTAAAAACTCAAAATTTGCCCGTCATTGAACAAATCGAACCGCACGTAAACATAATCACAAAAAAGAAAACAGTCCCATACGACGAATATTTAGTCCTTCTGAAGCACGACAAAGAGCAAAACGACAAAATAAGCACGCTCGAAAAGCAAATTGCACTCCAAAGAGCTCAAATTCGCTCTCTAACGAACGAAAAAGAAAAATACAAACAAGATTACCTAAACACCAAGAAAAAGGCTTATATCGAAGAAAACAGACGTTTAGAGACACGTGTAGAGCGACTTGAGAATATAAATGACAGTTTAAGCTATAAATCGGGCATTCAGAAAGAAAGACTAAAAGAAACTGAAAAAGACCGAGACGTACTAAAAAAAGAACTGCATGAAGCAAGAAAAGAGAACGAACGTTTAAAAATCAATATATACAGAATAAAAGACATTCTTGAGGATATGGAGTACGTCATAAACAGAATCATATCAGTACCAGCTAACTTTTTAACAAACATGTATGATCGAATAAGTAAGATAAGAGAAAGAGTAAACAGACTATATCCTATTGGAGAAGAAAATAATATCGAGGATAGAAAACAAGTCGTAAGGCAAAGACAGACATATAGCAATGAGATTGATGATTTGATATACGTAACCCGAGAAGAAATAAAAGAATATCAAGCAAACGAACGAGAAAGAAAAATCGATCGTCAGCAAGACCGAGGAATGAGCAGATAATCAAGACACCCGTCTAATCAAAACGGGTGCCTTTTTATTCATTATCGAGCGGAAAATAAAAACCGCTCGCCTTTTTATATCTTTATTTTTATCTTTTATTTTTTATTTTTTTTCTATATAAGGTTAATACGTGGGCGAATATACACAAAAACGTGGACGAATATACACAAAAGCGTGGACGAATATACACATAATACGTGGGCGAATATACACAATACGTGGGCGAATATACACAATACGTGGTAAGAGTGTTGTTTATAGTCCACGTATATGGTATGATTTATCTAATGGCGAGGTGAATATATGCAAAGCGATTTAAAAATCAAGCAGTCTAACAATTTGATATTAGCTACTCACAAAATGGATATTCAACAAATGAGATTATTCTTTTATGCGTGCAGTCAATATAAAGGCGATTTAGATATAAAAATTTCTCTTGAAGAAGTAAACAGAGTATTGACTGAAAACACTGGCAACCGTGGAGGAAATCAAAGAGAACGTATAAGAGAAACTATTCCTACACTGATGAGAAATGCAATCGTGCATATTGAAGATGAAAAAGGTGAAGAATGGTGTTCAGCTTTAAGAAGAAGTAGGCTAAATAAAGATGATACTGTTATATTTACGTTTGATAAGTCAATTCAAAAAGAGTTGGAAGAACTTCGCGGATATACATGGATGTATCTGTCCAATTTGACGGGCATGACAAGTACATATTCAGTTCGACTATATGAGTTTTTTGCAATGCGTTTAGGTAACGCAAACAAATCAAGTAAATTTGATTATGATATAAATAAATTACGTTTATACTTAGATTGCACAAAAAAATACAAAGACTTTAGAGATTTTAATAAGCGCGTATTAGCTCAAGCTGAAAAAGAAATCAATGAAAAGTCAAACATACATATGAGCTATAAAAAAATAAAAACTGGTCGTTCCATCACTTCCATTTTATTTACTTTCAAGTGGAAAACAAAAGCTGATGTCATAGATGTTCAAGTTGTTGATCAACAAGAACCAATGGATCATACCAAACAAATGGAATTAGAAGAATTTTTAAAAGAGTTTGAATAGAGGGTTAATGCTATGGCGACATTAAAAGATAAAATGCAAATCAGTGCTGAAAACAACCTTAAAGAGTATGAAAAGCTACTGCACGCGCTTAAGTGTTCAAATGTTCCAAACAAAGAGCAACGTATAAAGGATTGTGAGCACGCTATAAAAAAGCAAAAACAAATATTAAGCAATTTAAATCATTACTAAGAAGTCCGTAAAACACATTACGAACTTTTTTGTATTAAATCGTAGTATTTTTTTCTAAAAAAATGATATAATATAGTCGTACAGAGAAGTGGTAGTAACCACAAAAAAAGAGAGGACTGCAATCCTCTCTTTTTTTTTAGTACCACTACCAGAGACTATGTAACTAGTCTTTTTTCTTTAACTCTACAACGATAAGGTAGAGTATCAACAATTCGATTATTGACTCTAGATTCATGTACAGAAAAGCGGCAGTGGCACTTTAGGAAAGTATTTATCATCATAAAATACCTCCGTTTTTCATTGTA
>ENA-ORNI01000699-ORNI01000699.1-human-gut-metagenome-genome-assembly--contig:-NODE-699-length-25302-cov-17.6762_pt1 | contig 25302 bp, 13 predicted proteins | sample MGYA00242118_ERZ509028 | MGnify/ENA primary metagenome ERZ509028 (study PRJEB26280, sample SAMEA2338755) | human gut metagenome | biome: human gut; feature: human-associated habitat; material: faeces...
TAGCAGAATAAAAAATGAAAAAACAGATACGGATGATTACTTACTTACGGATCTTCTTTAGCAAGTCTGCGGGTCCAGTATCCCATCGTAGATAAAGGGATATCGTTTTCTGCACACCATTGTTTACACGTTTGTCCACTGGTTTTGTATTGCTGGATACGGTCAGCCCAGAGTTTTGCTTTTTCTTCTTTGTTCATAGTGTATAGAATACCTCCTGAGTTTTAAGGAGATTGTAGCAGAATAAAAAATGAAAAAACAGATACGGATGATTACTTACTTACGGATCTTGCGTCTGTAAGAGCCATAACGGATGAGACAGCCGGAGTGGCCACAGATACAGGAAATAAGGTTAAGATCAAGAGAATCTATCGTTTTATTGTAAAAATCCTGAGAAATAAGGTTGTAATTTTCTGTTTTAATTGTTATCATAGGTATGTATAAATGTAGCGTAAGCTATATTTGGGTGAAAGCAGGAATCAAACTTTGGTCGGAGAGATTTCTGCTTTTTTATTTCATGGTTACAAAACTATATGATAACACCAGAGGTCTCAGGATAAAACAATCTGATGGAAAATACGTCAGATTCCCTTATGCCAAGACCTCTTTTATTATGCCTTAAAAGCGAAAAAATAGTTTGTTATAGTGTGCCTGATAATAGTCAAGGGACGGTCATTGTCAATGACGCTGCCGACTTTACGGGAATGAACGGCTGCTATCTGTATCAAGGACGGGATGTGAAGCCCAGCAAGAAGAACGACTTGAAAGACCAAATGCTGGTACTGGCTCCCCATGAGGGCATTGTTCCCTCCGACATCTGGCTGACCTGCCGTAAGAAGCTGATGAACAACATGAAAATCCAGTCTGCCCGAAAAGCTACCCATACATGGCTCGCGGGAAAAATCAAATGCGGGAATTGCGGGTATGCGCTTATGAGCATTAACAATCCTGTGGGAAAGCAATATCTCCGCTGCACAAAACGGCTGGACAATAAAAGCTGTGCCGGGTGCGGGAAAATCATCACTTCGGAGCTGGAAGCGGTTGTTTATCAGCAGATGGTAAAGAAGCTGGCAAGCTACAAGACGCTGACAGGCAGAAAGAAAGCAGCAAAGGCAAACCCGAAAATGCAGCACTGCAAGTGGAGCTTGCCCATGTGGACAGCGAGATTGAAAAGCTGGTGGACAGCCTGACGGGTGCAAACAATGTCCTGCTCTCCTATGTGAATGTGAAGATAGCAGAACTGGACGGGCGCAAGCAGGAACTTCTGGCGAGGATAGCGGAACTGGCGGTGGAAGCCATTAGCCCGGAACAGGTCAATCAGATTTCCGGCTACCTCGACACTTGGGAGAATGTATCCTTTGACGACAAACGGCGGGTGGTGGATTTGATGGTTACCACCATAGCCGCCACAAGCGACACCTTGAATATCACATGGAAAATCTGACGGGTGGAACCCCTCCCGTCAGATACTTACCCTGTGTAGTCCCTTGTAAACTGTACTTTGGCAAATGAAACACTTCAAAAGCTTAATAACTATTTTATTAAATTATCGTAGTACCAACCTCTATGCTCTAACAATGTAGTATGGTTTCCAGATTCTATTACCATACCATTCATCATAACATATATATTATCAGCCTCTTGTATTGAGGCAAGTCTATGTGTAATTATAATTAATGTTTTATTAGTAACTTTAAGATTATCATATATCTTTTTTTCCGTTATTGGATCTAAATTACTTGTTGCCTCATCAAATATTAGTACTTCTGTATTGCTAATCAGTGCTCTTGCAATAGCTAATCTTTGCCGCTGTCCACCTGATATATTTTGCCCTCCTTCACCTATTATTGTATCCAATCCTAATGGCATGTTACGGATATCTTCCTCTATCTCAGCCATAGAAAGTGCATCATATATTTCCGTATCAGAATATTTCCCAGTAATGTCAACATTTTTTCGTATAGTAGAATTAAGGCACATGGGATTTTGTGTAACAATAGAAAACCACTTATAAATTTGTTCTCTCGAAATGCAATCAATATTCTCTTTGTTAATAAAAATGCTTCCCTGTTGTATTTTTATAGCGCCCAATATTGCTTTTATAGCTGTCGATTTTCCACTTCCCGATAAACCTACTATCGCTATTGTCTGTCCTTGCTTTATCTCCATTGAAACTTTATTTAATACAAGCGAATTATTATAAGAATAGCATATACTATTCAGCGTCAAATTTTCAAATGATTCATTTAACTCCTTTCCCAAAAACTGATTTTCTTTGAAATACATTAATTCCTTATATCTTAGTAGAACTTCTTTTATTGAATTAAAACTTGGCATTATTAGAAATATACTGGAAAATGGAGCAGTAAAATATCCTACTAAAGTAACAAATGCAATTAGCGAGCCTGTTGTCATTTTGTTGTTCAAGACAAGTGAACTTCCCAATAAATATATAAACAACGGAAATACTAATTGTATCGTAGATACAAAGCATGCCATAATATTCGACACATTTGTTTTTTCACGGAATAGTGCTATTAAGCAATCATACTTGTCTTTTAAGTTATTGCAGATAATACCGTCCATACCCATACATTTTATTTCAACAATATTTCCTAAAGTATCAATGAGTTCGCTCTGTAATGAACTTTGACTTTGCATGTATTTCCTTGTTTTTATTGCACTTTTCCCATTCAAGAAAAACATCAATGCGATTTGTACAATAGAAACAAGTATTGTTAATAATGTTAATTCTATAGAAGAATATAACATTGCAAAAAAACACACAATAGATGTAATAGCTTGTATCACTATATTTATCATCCCGTTTGTCAACAAATCATTTAACTGGTTTACACTGTTAAATCTGTTTCCTATATCTCCAGCAGCATGCCATTCAAAAAAGTTTATATCCACGCAAAATATCTTCTCTAACATTTGGGAGATCATATTTTTGAACAAAGTCATATCAACAGTGAGCAGTATTTTTTGACGAATATAGCTTATAATAAAATATGATAATAAAATACATATTATTATAAACAACAACTTAATCATGTGAATTCCTATGTTATCCGCGAAGCCGTCCACTATTCGTTGTACAACTGCTGGAACAACTAGCGATATTCCTTGAATTAAAAGCATTAATATGCCAACTATAGCAAGTCTTTTCTTATCAACTTGAATTTTTATTTTTTTCTTTTGAGGATAGTTAACTACATCATCTGGTACAATCGTCACTAATATGTCTTGATACTTATCCATAATTTCCGTAAAAGAAACAAGCTCTTTTCCTTTAGCTGGATCAATAACTTGATACTTTCCTTTTTTTATCTTTTCAACTACGACAAAGTGACCAGAAGAACATAAAACAACCGGTAAATTATTTTTTAGATTATTTTCCTTGTATCCGTATTTATAAGCAGCAAACTTAAACCCATAATTTTCAACGATAGATTTCATCTCAACCAGAGACATACCATCTCTTCCAATATGGATAGTAGATCCTATATCCACAATATCTACTTTTATGCCATAATAATTCAAAATCATAGTTATGCAAGCAACGCCACAATCCAGACTTCCTAACTGTGATATAAACGGTATCGTTCTATGTTTTATCATAAACTTTCTCCAATTATTCTAAATTCAAAATACAAGGCAACTCTTTTTTTACTCTCCGGAGCAAAGAATATCCAATCCCAGATATTCCAAGCATAAAACCATAGTGTTCATATCCGTCTACTAATCCACAATTCCAATATTCCTTGTTGCGTTTTAAACATTCTATTAAAGTATTATGTTCCATATCTTTTAAATCTTTATCATTTAAAAACTTTGTATATTCAAATAAGATTTCCAAATTTCCTACTTGTCCATGACATAAACACTGATTCTTGAGTCCACCTAGACGAATAAGCGTATTAGCTGCTTTCGAAATGTCAGCAGTAATTATTTCCTTAAATTCGCTATCAACATATGGATAAATCTTTAATCTCGCCAATAATATACCCGCTGCTCCATGACACCATGTAACAGGATTATTGCCACGTTCCTCACCTGTTCTCCCTTTAAATAACCTTCTATCAGCCCAATTACCAAACGCCTCACTATACATGCTATTTTCTTCTATTATTGCTTTTTTAGCAATCTTTGTATATTTCTCGTTTCCAGTTACTTGGCCTAATTTAAAAAGGGCTAGCGCTATTCCACTATATCCATGAGAAAGCCCACTAACAGAATATGGCTGTCCTGGATATGTCCACCCCGTTTCTGAATTATCCTTATTTCCATTTTTTAATAATACATCTCCGGCTAAAATTGCTAAATCTAAATATTTTTTATTTCCTGTTATATGGTACATCTTTAATAAAGTAATAATGATTCCAGCATTTCCAGATGTAATATCATTGTCTTTATCAATTTGAACCTGTGTTTTAACAACACTATATAATTTTTCTGCATTTTTTATATAGTCTGTTCTACCTGTAATGTCAAACAAAACAGTATATACATACATCAATGAACCTTCTCCAACAAATCCACCACTACTTTGATCTGTCCCCATTTTATCGTATACCATAATAATATCTTCAAGATGTTCATTTAGCGTTTCGTCTACTGCCTGACATAACTCTCTACTCATATCATTTTTATACAATTCATTATATGTATGGCAGAAAATCGCAATTCCTCCTATTCCATCATACAAATTATAGCTTAAAGGCATCACATTCCACTTCACATCTTCAATTCCACCTAATGAAACACCAATCCAATTAGCCTTCTTTCTATCCGGTGTTAAAATTGCATCTTGATATAGCCTTTTTAAAATTAAACTTGTTGCGTGCATGATGACTTTTTCAAAAGATTCATTACTATTTAATGAATTCGGCTGCAGATAATCAATTCGCTTACGAGATATATTGTAACCAATACTACTAATATCTTCCAAAGATAGGATAGACAACACAATATATAATCTTTGCTGTTTTAAATCATGCATGTTCATGTTTTCTACTTTCTCAAGAACCAAATCATATGCTGTCCGCTCAAAGTAATCACAAATATGCAGGCCATATGCAGAATATAAATCCCTAGAATCTGCATTATAGTAATAAAATGGTATATCATTATGAACTAATTGAAGAACTTCATCCTTTACTGAAAAGTACTCCTTTTGTGAGTCAATTTTTTTATTTTTGGCAAGAGTCATTAAAAATATTTCCCTATATGCACTGTCTATCATGAAATCCGGGTGGTAAGATGTTTCTAAGACCATTGCATAAGTTTGAGTATCACGACGTAAATGACGAAGCTTTAACATCTTAAATCCTCTAATATTATCTATAACCTTTTCCTTATTATTAATTACATAGACGTATGCTCTTTCAAACCCACAAACAATGTCATCTAAATATTTTCCCGGCAGAACACCCTTTCCCTTAAATATGGGAAGATTATTTTGAGACGTAGATTTGATATAGCGGTACTCATATCGCATATCTGATCGATTTTCATTAATAATAACAGGAATTTTTACTGGATATTCTTCTCCACCCTCATGTGCCATACCACTTAAATCTATTGAAGGAGTACTCTTCCCTTTTCTCATATGAATCGGCAATAATCCTTGACCGATGACAGATTCACGAATTTTATTCAACGTATATGAATTTATTCTTGAAACATCATATTCCTCAAAATTTTTAAGTATTGTTTCAGTATCAATTATAATTGGATATCCACCTGAAGCAATTATATTTTCATTATGAATGTCATAGGCATTAAGTATATAATTAACACATAAAATCACACCCATTCTTCTGTAATAATTGCTTAACTGGATTTCATCATCACAAGCTAGCGGTATAACACACTCTTCCCAGCCATAGTCTTTCCTATCGATAACTATGTAGCTTTTCATATCAACTTCTATACACTGGCCTATCCAACGTAAAAAAAAGTAATACATTTTTTCACTTGCTATCGAGTGCGGCTTATACAAAATCTTTTTATTGTTTTCAAACTCAAATAACACTACAGACTTTCCATGGTTATGTGAATCGGAGCCTCCAACTGATATATTCATCAGTTCTAAATCGACCCCAAATTCTCTTTTTAAATCATCCAGATCATTTTCATATCTGTTTGTAACTTCTTGGTAAAATTCTAAAATATCTTCAGTTATATCCAAAATACTACGAACTAATGCGGGATAATTTTCAAATATTTCTATGATATATCGCTCATTATTCAAACATACCTCAGTATAAAAAGAATACTCTTCTTCAGGGTTACTTCCCTCTAATTCATTGTATTCTCTACATAGATTCATTTCAAAAATTAACGTTCTTACACTACAGTCAAGTAACTTTGTAAACAAATTATTTTCGAATTCAGATAAAATAAGTTTCTTATTTCGGCAAAAAAAATCATTATTTTTAGAAGCGTCCACTAACAAATCTTCAGCTACTCTTACAAAAGGTGCCAAAAATTGTGAAAAAGGGTATGCATTTTTTTGTGTTTCTACATCTAATACAAGGTCAGATTTATTATATTTCTTTTCAACATAAAGTTTCCATATTACATTGTTTTCAACGTCAAGTATCTCTTCAAACTCATCTTCTGATAATACTTTTCTTAAAATCCCGTTTTCTGATTCATTAATCTTTTCATAAATTTCTTTGCCCAGGATATTTTTCCAATACTCTTCTTTTCTAAAATTCGGAACTGCTTTTGTAGAATTATACTTTCTTTCAGATAAATATGTGCTTTGTTTCATTTTCGCTCCCTCTTATGATTACTTGTATCTACTTTTGAAAATCTGCTTTTGTAACGATTTTGTAATAAATCATTTTTTTGTTGAATTACTATTTAGTTAATGCTATTATTAAAGTGCTGGTTGCTGTATACTAAGACTCTTCCAAATATTCTTCATTAAATCTTAGTTGCAGCAGCTTGCTTTACGAGATCCCTGGCATTCTCCTGTGTAAGTACAAATGAATCCGCAGGAATACCAGTGACTTACATAATCAATAATCCCCGCTGTTACTTTGTCCAGTTCGGCCTCTGTTAATTCTTCCATAACATTACCTGCAGGATTGTTGATTTTTTCTCTTTCGATTGGATTTCTCATCATTTTTTTTGACATACTAATTTTCTCCTTTCATTTTGATGTTACAAAAGCAGATACAACTAACCATAAACAATATTTTAATTTTTATTATTATAGTTTTTTTGATAAAAAATCAAAAAAACTATATATGACAGAAAAAGATAAACCATCATACTCACTATCGATATTCTTATATCAAGGATCTCTGGATTTACCATTTCGAAACTAATGAAAGAATATCCGTATGTAACAGGATAAATATTTACCAATTTGCCATTACTAATAAAAATCCCAATGATTCCTAATAACATAGCTAAAAGTGCTCCCCATATATACTGTCTTGACTTTCTCGCAAAAAATAAAATAATTGGAAGTACTCCGTTTAAGATGAGAATATTAACACTAAAAACAGCTACTATCATACCAATAATATTGTTAAAAATCATTCCATGAGATTTTATAGCCACACCCATAAAATATATAATAAGAGATTCTATTGCTGACAAAAAAATATCAATCATAAGTAATATCAATATCTTTGAAATAATTATTTTTGACCAACAAACCGGAATTACTTCTAAATTTTTTCTTGTATCTTCCTCATATTCTCTACTAATTATATAACCACCAATAAGAGCCAAACAGAACGGAATCGCCATCGTCACACTATTCCAAATAACCATATTTGAAAAGTCAGTAAAATGAATCTCACCTTCTCTCATAGCATTTATTTGTATTGCTGAAATTATTACTGCAATAACAATTCCTATTACTCCAATATAAATAATCCGTAATCTTTTAAGCTTATGTGCTTCTGCAAATAAAAGCGCATTCATTTTATTACACTTCCTTTTTACTATATATTTTAATTGAAATCAGCAATGAGATAATACATGTCAAAAGGATAATTAACAATCCTTTATTCAATGGATAATATAATACATCCAATCCCCATTGCAAATTAGACGAGTACTGCAAAATTTGTAATGGATATGTAATCCTGTAAGCTAATAGTATTGGAAGTTGCTGTTTTAAAACTATTTCGCTCATATCCAACTGCCAAACTAAAATAAAATCTATAATTGATATCGAATTAACTAGTACCATAGTTAATAAATATGTTTTATCACACAAGATAATAATAATAATAATAGGCATTGAAGCAGCAATTGCCATAAAACAAGATACTGTTAATGAGATTAGTGCTTTTCCAAACATTCCAAACTCTCTTAAAAACACACCTCCTATAAGAGAGTACAACCATGAAATAAAAACAAATATAAAAACAAAAGTCATAGAAACTAAAAGCTTAGCCAAGAGCAATCCACTTTTATTCGTATCAATCACGAAAATATTCTTTAGCGTATCATTTTGCTTTTCAATCTGGATAAGTTGTGCAAATAATATGTAAAACAGACACGGCATTATGAGAAAATTCCCTATATCAACCAACATAGCAACTAGGCTTCTATATGGCAAGTCATCCTTGATACACATTACTGTAAAAACTGCTGGCATAATAATTCCAATCGCCACTATAATTCGCACTATTTTTTGCCTTTTAAGTTTCTTTAGTTCGTTTATATATAATCTAAGCAATTCCCTCTCCCCCAGTAACCTTAACAAAAAACTCCTCCATTGATTCTCTAACCAAATGAATTTCATTCACCTCAATTTTATTAGTAATTAAATCTTCATTTAGTTTATATGGAATCACACCTTTTTCTGGGATTCGTATCTTATTTCCTGATACAACTTCGTAATCATGAACATATGATAATTCATTTAAAATACTTTTTGCCATTTCAATATTTAAAACACTAACCTCAATATACTCCTGTCTCATTTTTTTTATATCTTCCTTAGTGTTTTCCATTATTAATTTACCTTGATCAATAATTCCGATATCATCTGCCAACAATTCAATTTCCGATAGGATATGCGTTGATATTAATATTGTTTTTTTCTCTTGCTCACAAAGATTCCTAATAAATTTTCTCATTTCATATATTCCGATAGGGTCTAAACCATTTGTTGGTTCATCCAGTATGAGTAAATCAGGATTATGCATAATAGTCAACGCTATTGCTAACCTTTGTTTCATTCCCATGGAATATTGTGAAAAAGTTTTTTTATCGTTATAGGAAAGTCCCACAAGTTCCAAACATTTTTTTATAGAACTCTCTTTATTCTCTATCTTTCGGAGCGATGCGAATATTTCCAAATTTTCTCTTGCGGTAAGATTATGATAAAACCCTGGAGCTTCAATTAAACTCCCGACATTTGATAAAATAGTACTCTTATTACTACTAATTTCTTTTCCCCATAAATATACATTTCCACTACTAGGTGAAATCAAATCTAATATCATTTTCATTGTAGTTGTTTTACCCGCACCATTTCGGCCCAACAAACCATAAATCTTCCCTTTATAAATATGTAAATTCAGATTATCAACAGCTTTTTGTTTTCCGTAAACTTTTGTTAAATTTGATGTTTCAATAATAAGGTCATTCATCACTTTTTCCTCTACACTTTATAACTCCATATCTTTTTATGCAATTTATCCTACCACTAAAAATGTAATTTGTGGAAATCTGACTGCAAGCTGTTTTTTTTTGACTGTGTAAAAATAATATTTGTGATACCATATATTAGTGTATTTATATAGTCCACGCACAGTAAGATGGATGCCTCCACAATTCCACAACTGCGCATTCCCTAAATCATAGTAAGTGAAATAATTCTTATTCCCCACGCCAAAAATGAAATAAGAAATTTGTATCCAGACTCTGCTTTTGTAATCATTTCTTCTGTTCAGTCAAAAAGAAGCTTGATTTTGGCCAATCAAGGGGGATCTACCTTCCTGTATATAGTGCCTCAGCAAATACAATTTCCTGTTTTCGGTTCTTGTACTTTCTTCTTGTCTTGTCCAATAGACCAACCGCCCGTTGATGTATCTTAGAACCTCATATATTTCTGATTTATAGAAATGCGTATAATAGTTAATCCATCCCTGTATCTGCTTATTGAACATATTTGCTATATCCCACAGGTCTTTATCTGGCTTGAACTGTAACTTCCATCCTCGGACAACCTTTCGTATGGCTTTCTTTGCCTTTTCACTCATTGCCGGCAGAAAGTTGGTAAAGAACTTACCGTATTTGTTCTTTGCATGCCTTGGTCTGAATGTATATTCCAGGAAGTCAAAGGATGTATGTTCATGTTTCCCTTTGCGGTCATCATCTTTACAATACACAATCCTTGTCTTTTCCATATTTAATTCCAGTCCAAAACCTACAAAGCGCTCCAGCAGTCTGCGCTGAAGATATTTTGCCTGTTTCAGGGATACACAATGCGCAATCCCATCATCCGCATATCTTGCCCACGGAATACTCGGGAACTCTTTTACCATAAAATCATCAAATACATAGTGCAGAAATAGATTTGCAAGTACCGGACTAATCACCCCCACCTTATGACGAGATAGATGTTATGCCGAGATACATCCAGTATTCTTAGGTTCTATCAGCGCGTTTACTTTCTGAACTCGGCATAAGCCGCCCTGTGGCACACCGCTTGTCGTGGCTCTTTCCAGTCCTTTTTCCATTACCCTCGCTTTCAGATATTTCCGAATCAGGTTCAGTGTGGTACTGTCATTTACTTGCTCTCTAAGTATCTGAATTAATTTGTCATGATTTACGTTATCAAAGAATTGCTCTATATCAATGTCTATGACCCATTCATATCCCTCGTTCAGATATTCCAATGCTTGTTTTATGGCATCATGGCAACCTCTTCCTGGTCTGAAACCATAACTAAACTCACTGAATATTTCCTCATAAATGTCTATAACAGGTTGAGCAATAGTAGCTTGTTATATCACTCGCTCCAAAACCGTCGGGATTCCCAATGGTCTTTGTTTTCCATTATCCTTTGGAATATAAACTCGGCGTACTGGCTTTGGCATATAGGTTCGGTTTCTAATTGAACGGATAATTTCATCTTTATTGTCCCTGATATATGCACCAAGTTCTTCAACATTCATTCTGTCAACGCCACTTGCACCTTTATTTTCCACTACTTTCTTATATGGATAGGTAAGTTCCTGATATTATAAATATCTCAAACTTTTCCCCCCATTCACACGGAGCGTGCGACTTTCACCGCACTCCGCGTTCCATCGTGTTTATATTGAAAAGTATTTATGTAGTAGACCTATATCAAGTTTAATTCTTGATTGCCAGCTAATACTCTATATTTATTTAGTCTTATGAGCTGGACTTTATTTAGCTTCAATAGAGCTATATATTTTTGTATTGTTTCTTCTGTTTTAGCGTGTATTAGACGGTGTACCGCCTCTTTTACCAAAATAAGATTTTTATAATCGTCATTTCCACCAGCTCCAGTTGGTACAATATGATGACAATGTATTTCATTAGCTTGTTGAAATTCTTCCAGAGTTATAGCACATTTTCCATGTTGAGCAGAAAATAGCGAAATTCGATTGTCTGCGTATTCTATTGTGCGATTTTCCAAAGATAATTTCATTAACTGGTACATCAGTAATTTATCAACACTTAGATTGGTGTGGATAAATTTTCTTCCCTCTAGAGTGTAGCAATTCGCTAAATACACCTTTGCCATTGGTTTTCTGTGTTGGATATATCCAACAGGGAAAATAGGTTCGCCCTCGCCAGCAACATACCGAAGCATTTTAGATTTACCATATCTTGTTGCCTCCTTTGTCGTAAGTTGTCTGCCTGTTTTTCTCAATCTGCCCCTTTTGTTTGTACCTAATCTGTTAGTGAAGATAGCCATTACAGCTCTATTCAGTTTCATACAATCCAGATTTACATTCGTTGCAATCTGATAATAATTTTGCATACCTAATACCATTGAATTATAAAGTCTTGTTTCTTCTAATTCCGTTTTCCCTTTTGAGGGAGAAGCAATTTTCTTTGCCTGTGATACCAGCTTGTCTTTTTGGTTTTTGAATTGTTTATCACTTATATGTGATTTAACAACTAACTTCTTTCTTCTCGGTATCATTTTAATCTTGAAACCAAGAAAGTCGGAGTATCTTTTTCTAACATTTACAATTCTTGTTTTTTCTTGTGATACTTCCAATTTTAATCGTTGTTCAATCCATTGAGTGATTGCTATTTTGGCTTTTTCAGCACTTTCCTTGTAGCGGCAGAAAACTCTAAAATCATCTGCATAACGAACCATATACATTTCCTTTAACTTTGTTTTCTTCATTTCTTTGTAAGCGTTGCTTTTACATGGGCTACCGCTTTTATTGATATGAACCACATAGTTTTTTGTAACAGGATTTCCCTGCCATTGGCTTTCTACCCAATGGTCTAACTCATTAAGAACAATGTTTGCTAGTAGTGGGGATATTATTCCCCCTTGCGGAGTTCCTTTCTCTGGATATGTTATTGTACCGTTAGTCATTTTGATTGGAGCTTTTAATATCCTTTTTAAAATGAATATCAAGTGCTTGTCCCGTATTCCCATAGCCCATATCTGTTTTATCAGCTTGGAATGGTTCACGTTGTCAAAGAAACCCTTAATATCAAATTCAATCACATAATGTAGCTGGCTGATTTGTAGGCGGTTATAGGTTGCTTTTATTGCATTTTCAACTGACCTATTAGGTCTGAAACCATAGCTGTTTTCACTAAATTTAGCTTCGCAGATTGGTTCTAATACTTGTTTTATACATTGTTGTATAAGCCTGTCCCACATACAAGGAATACCTAGAGGTCTGGTTTTACCATTTGGTTTTGGTATTTCTTTTCGCCTCACTGGCTTAGGTCGATACCCATGTGGACTGCCTGCAACAATGTATCTTACTTTTTTGACAACTGTTTCTGCTGGCAATTTGCCAATATCTTTAATTATTGTACCGTCTGTTCCTGCTGTTTTACTGCCTGCATTTGCTTTGATATTTCGATATGCCAGTAATATATTTTCTCTCGATAGGATAATATCCATAAGATGAGTGAAAATATCTCCATTCTTACTTTTGGCATATAAATCATCAAAGGTGTTTTGCATTTCGTAATATTCAGCGTGTCTTAAATCTTCTACACACAATGTTTCATTTTTATTTTTAGGCATAAGGCTTCACTCCTTTGCTTGAAATTGAGTGAGCTTTTTTATCTTACTCGTAATCCTTATTGAAACAACATAATACTTTTCTAATATATACACGACTTGAGGGCATTCCTCCATTCTCATTACAAGAATTTCTTAGGTTCGCCCTCTGCTTTTCAGCATTAGTTCAACTGCTTATTGTTCTTCGTCAGTTTATTCTCTTGATGAGAACCCAATACCTTTCCTCGTTCCGATAATCTTATCTATACATATATATCCTTAGGTCACTAGCTATAAGCCTGCTGGCTTGATACCGCCTGTAACGTTATATGGCATTTCATAACCTATATTCTTACTTTGCCACACCAGCTACGATTTCTCGTACCTTTGCATTTCTACAAAGTTCAAATTTAGACCCGTACATTCGCTGTTTCGTCAGTTCCTTATAGAACATTCTAACCATAGATATTTTATAGACCCCCGACCTGTTGGATACGCTACCCACCTCTGGATAGTTTTCGATAGAAGATATATGTTCATCAACTATTACGGTATCTTTCAGCCGTCTTTACCGAGCTTCAAACATTCTGAGTTTCCTCATACAATGCTTGTCGGAGGCTCAGGGCAGGCGTTTCAGAGCGTTACTTCATCATTCCACCTGTCAGATTATCAGTTCTCCTAATAACCAAACTTTTTCGTTCTTTTATTAGTGCCTTAGCTTTTCACTAAGGAACGAGTCGCACATAGGCTCTGTTTAAATTTTCCTTTGATGTAATCACATCTATTAATTCCATTTGTTGTTACTCCTCTGCTTATCACAAAATTCATGCACATCACCCCTCTCGATACAGACATTATCCCTCGGTTACGTTCCTACTTTTCACATCCATCTGATTTCTGGCTAACGCATGATTCTCTTAATAACGTTTCGTACTATAAATCGTTTCAGTCCTTCGGCTGTCACACCTACTATGACATCATCTGACTCCCTCTCTACACTGTTCTTACACCCATATCAGCTCCTCTCTCCGGCTTATCTTTTCCCTGTTTTTCCTGGATGATTCTCTTATTGATTTCCAAGCGTTCATGGATTGACGGTTTCTTCTCTTTTCCTGTCATTGCCTTTTTCTGTGCTACTGCCTTTCTTTCTGCTTTCCCTGCGTCCTTAACTGCTGTATTTATTTCAACGCCAGCTCTTGGCACAGCCTCTCTGCTCTCATTTATCTCTGCCACCTGCTGTTCTCGTCTCTCCTTCACACCTTTTTCTTCCAGACTGCAAAAGCTCTGCAAATACGGCAGTACATGATTCTGCATATCCGTCAGATCTTCCATATACTTCTGATACTCTTCATTACCTTTTCCTTGCTGATAGCTAATCCAGCTTTCATCTGTCAATTTCATTTCATTCTGCATCTTTAACTGACTGATGATACCGCCGTTTCCGCTACCAATGTCTATCTTACCTTGAAAATGATGCAGCATCTTGTCGCCCTTCTCAGCATAATATACTGTAAAAAACATCTGTGCTGTCGTTTTTGGTTCGTTGGTGTTGGGATCACGATCAGCATACCAGGCTTTGTCCTGTTCTACGGTTCTTGAATCCAAATCAGATAACTTCTGGCATCTTGGATTCCCCAGCTCACTTTTCTCACAATAATTCACATACACCATCGGTTCCATATCCTTTGGAAGTTCAGGTTCATAGGCTTTCAGTCTTTCTATCAATACACCTGAACGAACAGACAGGTCGCATTCTTCGTCTACAATATCCTTCAGATACGAAATATAGGAATGAATATTACCGCTTTGTAAATCCAGCATTACTTCCTGTACCGTATTTTCTCCCCTCTCCACATTATCTCTGTACTCATACGGATCAAAAGCTTCTGCAATCTCATCCAGTGCCTCTGCCAGCTGTTCTGTGGTCATCTTTTCTGGATACATTGCTTCTCGGACATTCCTCATCGGTACATACTTATAATCCGGCAATGCTTCATGGATTTTTTCAATTCCTTCCCGTACCAGTGCAAGTTCTCCATAAAATCGAACATCATCCATCAGATTTCCAAGTACGGTATTTCCTTTAACGATTGCAAATTCGGCTTCATCATAGTAACTGTCTTCCGGATCACGATAGATAATTCCCATTGAGCATCCCAGATAAGCTGTTTCTGGATTCTCCCTATATTTTTCATAGACTGCAGCTATCTGATTAACATCGGTACTTTTTTCATATGCTCCCATATCATGAAACTCATCACATTCTGTGGCAAAATATTCCAGATAAGGTTCTTTCTTCGGTAGCATATTGTTAAGTACATTGTCAATCATATTGTAATTCGCCTCTTCCAGTTCTTCTACCTTTGCCAGTGGCTTATATTCACCCTGGCTTTTTTGAATCTCTGCCATTACAACCTCATCCATTTCTTCTACCTTTTCCATCAACTGATCATAATCCCCACGGATGTGTTCTCCAGTCCAGCCTTCGTCTTCCAAAAGTTCCTCTGCCGCTTCTTCAATAGAAATTTCATCATTCTCATAGACTCCACCATCCAGCAGACGGAAATCTTCATCATAAAAGGAATAATCATATCCTTCTTCTGTCCTCTGAATAGCAAAGTAACGTTCTCCCACCTCATATGCCAGTTCACTAAGAACCTGCTCTTCCAGATTCAGGAAAGAATCCAGCTGTTCAAAACTGATACTGTCTACAAAATGAGCGGTTACATTTTCTCCGTCATTCAGAACCACGATATCACTGACCGACAGGGAATGTCCCCGGAAGTCTTCCGGTCTGTCAATGTTGAATCTTTCAAAAATATCATCCAGTGACATATTTCCCAGTAATTCGCCAACATAGACCAGCTTATAATCTTCTTTTTTTATCTGCATACCATGACTTTCAATAAAGCGCATATTCATAAATGCATAGTTTTCGCCCGGTGAATCATCCTTGATCTGATAAATACCAAAGGTTCGCCTTGTTCCTAACAACAGGTTTGCCTCTTTCAAAGACTGAATCTGTGGATATTTCTGCATTTTCCATTCCAGGTTACGGAAACGCTCCAGTTCTGCCATGGACATCTGATAATGTTCTGGTCCTCGTTCAATTTCCATGCGTTCCGTGACATAGATCGGTGATGAAAAATTAGTAATCAAATAAATATCTGCTCCGGCATCGTATAATTTCAGTGCTTCTTTCTGATTGAGCACACTCATAGGCTCCTGAAATACTCCAAAATCTTCATCGGCATAATCCAGATCATTCTCCTCTATCCGTTCCCACATCTTCGATTCCATTCCAAACAGACCTTCATGCGCCTGTATCATTTCTTTACTCGCATATTCACCTTTACTGCCATCACTTCCAAGGCAATAAATCTTAGAACCCATTCTGTGATAATCCAAAGCTGCTTCTTTTCTAAGCGGTACCATATCTTCTGCTGTATATCCATAGTCACGTAATTCTAGCTTACCTATGGTTGGATCCGGCAGTTCTTGAATATCCATTTTTGCGTCATCCAGCAAATCCTCTCCCCCTTCTTCATCTGCCTGGCTCAATGCATCTGCCAGATTTCTTACCAGGGTCCTAATTTTCTCTTCCTCACCAATCAGATTCGCATATTCAAAAAGCTGTTCTTTTACATCTGTTGGAAATTCTATGCCTCTACGCTCTGCCTGACTGATCTGTTCCTGCGTAAATTCCTGCATTTTCTGTGTTTCTCTGCCCGTTATCCTGTTTCTTGCCATATAAATTCCTCCTGTGTTCTAAAAAATGGCATAACCGACAGAACCTTCTTCTACCAAATTATGCCATCTTTCCTATTTATTCCAGACCGAAGTCCCGTTTTCTGGTTTCCTTGCCAGTTTCACTTTCCCGCTGACTCTTTTCTTTATAAATCTGCAGTTTCTCATGGATAGAACCTCGTGCCGGTCTTTCTTCTTTCTCTTTTGATTCCGACTGCTCTGTTTCTGTATCTTCCCGTTCATCCATATTGAGAAGTGCATTTAACTCTGACAGCCGCTCCAGTTTTTGGTTCAGTTCCTCTTCTTTTGGAAATGGCTTCCCGACTTCCTCTTTGGCGTTTGTCATCTGCTCCTGTACCGTTTCCAGCCGTTGTTCTGCTTCTGCCAGTTTCTCCGGATAACTTTCTAAAAGATTATTGATACGAGTGATATTTCCTAGAGCATCGGCTCCCAATCGAACTTTAGCTACCGATTCATGCTTTACAGACAGGATAAACTCTTTGCTCCAACTGTCGAATTGGATTCTCATGTTAAATCCCTGATAGCTTCCAATATCCATAGCTGCATCCACAGACTTAATGTCTTTGCAGACTGCCAGAAGTGCTGCTCCTGCTTCTTTCTTTTCTGTAAATACTTTGCCACCGACTTCCATAGAAAACTGCTCCGGATCTGTGATTTTATACTCAGAAAAATGAGCGATGTCTGCCTTGTAGCTGTCAATGATCTCTGTCAGTTTTGCAATCTGTTGCGGAATATTTCTTGCAATATCATCCTCCAGGCGGTACTGGTTATTCATGTGGTTGGCTTTTAAAAGTTTTAATTTTGCCACGTCCACATCCAATGCCATCTTCTCTTTAACTGCCGGATTTCCGGTTGCCAGTGCCTTGACCTCTGCATAGGAAAGTGCCGCTTCATCCACATCTTCACAGCTTCGCACAGGTGCTTTACTGGTCATAATTTGAGAAATGAATTTCTGCTTGTTCTCGATCAGCTGCCACATGTAGCTGTCGAATGTGGATTCAGTTACATATCGGAAGATATGAACCTTTTTATTATGGTTTCCCTGACGGATGATACGTCCTTCCCTCTGCTCCAGATCAGATGGTTTCCAGCCAATATCCAGATGATGCAGAGCAATCAGACGATCCTGCACATTGGTTCCTGCACCCATCTTTGCTGTAGAACCAATCAAAAAACGAACCTGTCCGGATTTTACTTTTCCAAACAGCTCCGTCTTCTTTGCTTCTGTATTTGCATCATGAATAAAAGCAATCTCTTTTTCCGGTACACCTTTCCCAATCAGTTTCTGCTTCAAGTCATCATAAACATTGAAACTGCCATCGCCTTTCGGTGTACTCAAATCACAGAAAATCAATTGTGCTGATTTCTGTGCTGCTGTGTCTTTCCAGATTTCATAGCTTTTCTCTGCACAGACTGATATCTTGCTTTCTGGATTATCCGGCAATAATTCGTTCACTAAACGCTGATCCAATGCTAACTTTCTTCCATCATTGGTGATTTTCAGCATATTATCAACGGAGGCATCTACCCCACCATTTCTGACAACTTCTGCACGTTCTCCAAGGCTTTCTACGATTTCTTTCTGCTGTTCCGTTGGTTTCAGCACCACTGTTTCATATTCCGCTTCCGGCACAGGAAGTTTTAACTGATCAGAAGTCTTAATATCTGCAATCTCCTTAAACATATTCATCAGTTCCGGAATATTATAAAATCTTGCAAATCTTGACTTTGCACGGTAGCCTGTTCCTTCCGGCGCAAGTTCAATGCTCGTAACTACCTCTCCAAAAGTGGAGGCCCAGGAATCAAACAGTCCCAGTCCCATATTTTGTAATTTACTGTTCTGCAGATACCTCTGCATAACATATAATTCCGTCATACTATTGCTGATCGGTGTGCCCGTAGCAAAGGTAATGCCTTTTTCTCCGGTAATCTCGTCCAGATACTGACATTTATTGAACATATCTGCTGACTTCTGTGCTTCGTTCTGTGCAATCCCGGCTACATTTCTCATTTTTGTATAAAGGAATGCGTTTTTATAGCTGTGTGCTTCATCTACATACAAATGATCCACTCCCAGTTCTTCAAACGTAACTACCTGATCTTTTTTCTCTTTCTGATTCAGTTTTTCCAGCCTTGTCTGCAGTGTCTTTCTGGTCTTTTCAATCTGTTTGACGGTATAACGCCCGCCGTCCTGTTCATACCTTGCACTCTGGATTGCCATTTCCAGATCATCAATCTGCTTCCGCAGCATAGCTTCCTGCCTCTCATCAGAGATTGGAATACGCTCAAACTGGGAATGTCCAATGATAATAGCATCGTAATTTCCCATAGCGATTCTTGCACAGAACTTTTTCCGGTTTGCCGGTTCAAAATCTTTCTTGGTTGCTACCAGGATATTGGCTCCCGGATATAACTGCAGGAATTCTGCTCCCCATTGCTCTGTCAGATGATTCGGCACGACAAATAAATTCTTCTGTGATAATCCCAGACGTTTGCTCTCCATTGCAGCCGCTACCATCTCGTAGGTCTTCCCAGCTCCTACTACATGAGCCAGAAGCACATTTTCTCCGTAAAGCTGATGTGCAACAGCATTTTTCTGATGCGGGCGAAGCTCTATTTCTGGATTCATTCCTGGGAAAGTCAAATGACTGCCATCATATTCACGGGGACGGATACTGTTAAATCGTTCATTATATACTTTTACCAGCCTTTCTCTCCTCTGCAGATCCTTGAAAATCCAATCTTGGAATGCAGCCTTCAAAGCATCCTGCTTCTGTGATGCCAGCATGGTCTCTTTTTTATTGAGGACACGGATCTCATCACCATTTTCATTGACACTCTTATCGTAGATGCGTACATCTTTCAGGTTCAGGGTATCTTCCAAAATCTTATAGGCATTTGCTCTCTCAGTTCCATACGTTGCATAAGCAAACGCATTTCTCGGACTGTCGGCATTCTTTCCTGTAATCCGCCACTCACCATTTACCTCAGAGAATTTGACCTGTATTTCCTTCTGTGCAAGATACCACGGGGTATGAAGCAGTTCCCGCATAAAGTCCTGATAATCCGATGGTTCAATCCAGGTTGCCCCAATCCTTACTTCTATTTCAGATGCTTCCAGATTTCTTGGCTGAACTGCCTCCAATGCACGAACATTCGGTGTAAATTCCGGGTGGTTCTCTGCAAAAGTTCTTGCTGTATTCAGTTTCTCCCTGACATTGCCTGACAGATATTCATCTCCACTCTCCCACTGATCTGTCAGTGGATTTTTGAAGATAACTCCAACCAGTTCCTCTGTGATTTTTTCTTCTGTTTTTCCGGTCAGCTGTGCCATATAGGACAGATCAACCTTTGCTTTTTCATTCAGAGATAATGCTAATGCTTCTGTCGCAGTTTCTACACTGGTTACTGCCACTGCCTTTTTGATGGTTCGTTTCGTAAACATATCCGCTTTTCGCTTCAATGTTCCATCTTCGTTTAAGTCTTCCAACGAACACAACAGACAATAAGAAGAGTCATCGGAAAATGCACGTTTGTTAGCATTATTTCCAATAACTCCATACTTTGCTGTGTAGGTATCATATACCTGATTCAGTTTCTCCTGCTGTTTCTGGATTTCTTCGTCTGTGACGGATTCCTCCATCTGCATGGCGATCAACTCCCGGACAGTATCACGGATTGCAACCATCCCTTTTACACGTTCTGCAGTAGCGGCAGGCATCTTCACTTGATTCATCAAAGAGTTGACACGGTAATATACCTGATCATCTACCACCGTATAGCTGTAATTTCGGACATTTGGATCTGCTGGAATACTCTCTGGCATCTCATCCAGTTCTGTTTCCACATCTACTGCCGGTACCATGTTTCCATGAATGTTCTTGACCGCTTCTGCAAGCTGGAGTTCAAGGTCAGCACCTTCTATCGGCATACAGGTTGTTTCCATACCATATGGACCCGATACTTCTTTCATCTCACCCAAAATCATTTCAGGATGCTGAACAAAATACTGATTGACTGTAATACCATTGACATCACTATCCAGATTTATCCATTCCGGCATTTCTTTCGTAAGGCTTTCCCTCTTCTGGAAAAACAGGATATCAGCACTGACTTCTGTTCCTGCATTTGCCTTAAAAGCTGTGTTCGGAAGTCGGATTGCTCCTAGCAGATCTGCCCGCTCTGCCAGATATTTCCGGACTTCCGGTGATGCTTTATCCATGGTTCCCTTTGTTGTGATCAATGCAGCCACACCACCTGGACGTAACTGATCTATCGTTTTGGCAAGAAAGTAATCATGAATCATGAAATTGAAGCGATCATACTGACGGTCATTGACCTTGTATGCACCAAATGGCACATTTCCGATCGTCACGTCAAAGAAATCATTGGGATAATCTGTCTTCTCAAAACCTTTGATCTGAATATTGGCATCCGGATAAAGCAGCTTTGCAATTCTACCACTGATACTATCCAGTTCCACACCATAGAGTTTGGACTGGTTTAGATTCTCCGGAATCATTCCAAAGAAGTTCCCGACTCCCATAGACGGCTCCAGAATATTTCCTTTTGTAAATCCCAGATTCTCCAACACCTGATACATACTTTCAATCACAATCGGCTGTGTATAATGAGCATTTAAGGTGGAAGCTCTGGCTGCAGCATATTCCTCTGGTGTAAGGACTGTCTTTAATTCCAGATATTCTGTCTCCCATGCAGCTTTTGTTTCATCAAATGCATCTGCAAGACCTCCCCAGCCGACGTACCTGGATAAGATTTCCTGTTCCTCTGGTGTCGCATTACGGTTCTCATCCTCACATTTCTTTAACAACTGGATAGCCATGATATTGGCACGGAACTTTTCTTTTGCTGTACCCTGCCCAAGCTCATCATCTGTGATGTGGAAGTTTGTTGCTGGAATCGGTTCTGATATTCCGTTAATCTCTTCCAAAGATTCTTTTTCTTCCGATACCTCAACTTCTCCAGATAATTCTTTTTCTTTTTTATCATAATCTGTCCACACACGATTAGAAACAGCAGTGAAATACGAGGACTCTTCCTCCATTATTTCTTCCCTGATTTCCCGTAATTTATCTAGGGAATCTGCATTTACTGTTTTGTTGTGATAATGATAATAAAGTACTTCTTGTCCAAGTTTTACATCCAGACGTTCCAATTCTTGTGTTGACATTCGATTCCAAATATCATCTTTTTCCGTATGAATCGTGAAACCTTCTCCATCATCATGATATTCTAATGTGTATTGAAGTTGATTCTCTTCTCCCTTAACTTTGCAATCAAAATCATGAATTGTTGTTCTGGTACCAGACATATATTTTGAATCAACTAATTGCAAATCAGTTATATCTTCAGCGGTCAAAGTATCCTGCTCCTGTTGTTCTCCTAACATCTGCTGTGCTTCTTCCAAGTCTGCCAGTTTTTGTGCTTCCTGTCGCTCTTCGTACTTTTCCATTTCCTCCGGTGACAAATAATCATCTGTGCGGATTAACTGGCGAACACGTTCTGCAACTTTGTTCCACTTTAATAAAACTTCTACCTCTGGACTGCCAATTTTCCCTTTTGCAAGTTTTAATCCTTTTGCATCATGGGATGCGTCGGAAGCACCTGCTCCTGGTATTCCGGGTGAAGAACCACCTGTTCCATATTCATTTTTCAAGAACTCAGCTGCATCTTTCATATCATGATGTTCCATGAAATATTCGTAAATCCGGTTACGTCCTCCGGCAGTAATGCCGCCTCTTCTTAACACTGCATCAATTTCATCCTGTGTGATAAAGGATAGTGCCGGTCGCTCTACCTTGAATTGCTGATCCACCCAGGAACGATCCCTCTGGAGATCTTTATAACGCTGGAAATATTCCGGATTATGCTGGATTTCCCAACGATGATAATTACTCGGATTTTCATTCATATCCGCTTGTAACCATTCAAACTGCTGATAGATTTCTTTTTTTCCTTCTGGATCTGTCCAAGCGTTCCGAATGGTATCCTGCCAATCCGTATAAGACCGGTATTCTTCCGTATTTCTATTTGTGTCTCGAAAATGAAGCGCCAGAAGATCTGTCATTTCTTTCTGTTCCTGCTCGATAGCATTATTGGAGATAAGATTATCAACGTAATTTCCTTCCTCATACATATCCCGGATCCTGTCAGCAGCTTCTTCCCACGTAACGATACGGTCAAAGTTTCTTCTTGCAGAGTCACCTCGCCGGATACGGATACCATCGTTGTCGTACCAGATACTGATTTTCTGATTATCTATGGTAAATCCTTTTCCTCCGGTGCCATATTCATCTTTCAGGAAGCTTTGCATTTCTTCATTATCCAGACCTTCGATCAATCTTGCAGTAATATGAAACAGTGTATTTTTCTGCCCACTACCTGTGCGAAGGATATGATCGACTACTTCATCGGAAATAAGAAAAGCGGCCGGCTGTTCTAATGCAGCTGCCGCTTTCCTTATTTCTCCTAACTGTTCCTCTTCTGTTGGGAACAGACTTAACTGTAAATAATCTCCTGAATCACCAGCTCCTCTGCCTGTGCCTTGATCTGGTTCATGTGTCTGGTCCATGCCATCCCGTCTGCCATTTTGTCCGGTGCCGGATCTTTCTCCAGAAGTTCGTTCATCAGGTCGTCTACTCTCTGTCTTGCCTGGCTGTCGATCTCCATCAGATGACTGTCCAGACGGTTCTGCAGTGTCAGAATGTTGAACCTGGCTACCTTGTGATTTCTCAGATACTCTTTCCTCATCATTCCGTACTTCCCGATGGTTCCTCTTGTCTCTTCCAGGCTGATATCTGGAATCTGATACGCTCCGTTCTGGCTGTAACTGATCTCTCTCATAGTCCGTTTCCTCCTTATTTTCTGCTCTATTTTCTGTGTTATTTGTTTTACTTTCACGAATTAACGTGTTAAATTCATTATAGACTACTTCTTTTTCTTTTGCAACCGTTTTCAGGTCATTTTCCAGATCATTCAACACATACCGTCCAATCTGCATCAGGACTGGCCTGCTGATTTCGTTGACTGCACTTCCCAGATGTCCTAATATTTTCAGCTGATTGAAGTCCGTAATATGCCGAAAATCCTCAGCATCCTGATATTCTTGAACGTCTAATCCACAACGATTCATTAAAAGATACCAGACACTATTGGTCATCAGTTCCCGAAATTCGACTTCCTGATTCTGTTCGTCCAGTTCTTCCAAAAATGTCCCTGTTACGTCCATTCTCAGTTCTTCCAATGCATCAGGAAGCCATTCCTGCATACTCTCCTTCGCTGCCTGATGTAAAATTTCTGCAAGTCCACCCTCTGTTTCTTCCAGAGACAACTGCTCCTGCAGATAATCTGCAACCAGCTGTTCTCCTTCCACCGGAAGATTCCATAACTGAGGATCCTTTCCAAGATTCCGCACTTTATAAGTGTCCTGCACATCAAATACATACCGAAGTTTTGTTTTTGGTCCGGAAGTATTGTCAATCAAGGCAATCCCCTTGGCTCCCTTTTTGATCCAGCGGTACATCTTCTGATTCCAGATTTCCATGGATGCTACGGCAGTTGCTTCCGGTCGTTGTGCATAAATTAAAAGCTGTTCTGGAAAAGTGTATTTGTACAGTCTGGATGCAGTGTTTAGGAACTGCATCCATTCCTGCGGACTGGCAGCTACATCTTTTGCCACCTCTTCCGTCAGCTGTTCCATTGCATATAATTTATTTGCCATGTGCTACTCCTTTTCATAAAATCAGGGACTGCTTAGCACAGTCCCCTTAAAATCATCGTTGTTTCTCTTTATAATGCTGCGGCAAGATCTTTTGACTTATTTTTTGGCACTTTGTCTACCTCTTTTGCCTTGATTTCTGCCTTAGCTTTCTCCAATCTTCCATGAATTCCACCTTTTACTTCCGCTTTTTCGGCTACTTTTTCCTTTTCCAAACGTGCTTCCCTGCGCTCAGCATTTTCCATTACTGCTGTCTTTTTGTCACAGAACTGAACCTTATCAGAAAGCTGTTCCTGTCTTTCCACTTGTGTCTCATTGACTTCCTGTACAATCGCATTTAATTCTGGAACCTGAAAAATACCGTTATCCGGGAGAATCAGCACTTCATGAACGGAAGATGGGATGACAAAGTAATCACTTCCCAGGCATTCCCCAATCTGTTTTCGAATATCTTCCTGCAGTAACAGGGAAGCTCCATTCATCTTAGATTCATTGGTAAGGCAGAACATTGGATTCTCCACAGTTTCCATATCCAGTTTTTCATTCAAAAGATTCTTCGGTGTTCCTCCAAAAATCA
>ENA-ORNI01000733-ORNI01000733.1-human-gut-metagenome-genome-assembly--contig:-NODE-733-length-24328-cov-3.69654_pt1 | contig 24328 bp, 14 predicted proteins | sample MGYA00242118_ERZ509028 | MGnify/ENA primary metagenome ERZ509028 (study PRJEB26280, sample SAMEA2338755) | human gut metagenome | biome: human gut; feature: human-associated habitat; material: faeces...
CTAGGAGCTGAGCGACGCGGTGAGCAGTTGGGGCGCGCCATGCGATAGCCGTCCAAGAATGCGAGCGTGAGCGAAGCATGATTGGGGACGGCGAAGCACTGAAACTGTGGTGCTGTTAAACCGCATGAATACGGCATTTTGTGGCCCTCGTGTGGCCGAAAATTTTAGATGGCCACAATTTAATAGCAAAAAACAAAGCGCCCAGACAGCAATGATATGTAGCCCCAATACTGGACAAAACTGTAGTGACCACAAAAAGTTAGACTTTTATTACGCAGCAGAATTTAGAATCTGTTGCGTATTTTTTATGCAACAAAACTAAGCCTGTACTCTACAGGACTCATCCAATTAAGTTTAGACTTAATTCTATATTTGTTGTAATAAGTAATATATTTTTCTATTGCATTTTTTAACTCATCATAACTGTAATAAACTACACCATAATACATTTTCTGCTTTAGTACGCCGAAAAAATTCTCCATGACTGAATTGTCATAGCAATTACCTTTGCGTGACATACTCTGAAAAATTTTATTCTTCGTTAGCATTTTGTTATACACTTTCATTTGGTACGCCCAGCCCCTGTCGGAATGGAACGTCCTTCTGTACTTGCAATCATTAGTAACTTCTATAGCTTGTGTCAATGCAGAAACAATAGCTTGTGAAGATGGGTTTCGACTAATACTATAGCTTATAATTTCACTGTTATACATATCCATAAACGGATCAAGATACAATTTTTTTATGACCATTCGACCACTTTTATCTACTTCGTAATATTTAAATTCGCTTGTATCTGTTGTGATTTTCTGATGCGGTATACTTGTTCTAAATCGTCTATGAATCCTGTTTGGTGCTATATTGCCAACCTTTCCTTTGTACGAGCTATATTTTCTGCTTTTACGTGTAAATGATGATACCTGAAACTTTAGTTTCTGCATAATTCTTTGAACCCGTTTCTTGTTTACATGATAGCCTAGTTTTATAAGCATACCATGCATTCTGCGATAACCAAAGTCTTTATGCTCATTATGCAGTTCTGTAATCTTTTCTTCCAGCTTCTGGTTGCGCGGCTGTCTGTTAAAACGCGTTTGCCAATACATATAGGTTACTTTAGGAAACTTAACTACTGCGAGAATATCCTTTAATCTGAAGTCTCCTCGGAGGCTGTGGATGATTCTCGCTGTTTTTTCAGAAGAGTTTCCTCTTCCAAACGCAGCCTCCTCAATTCTTTTAAATAGGCATTCTCAATCCTTAACTTCAGTAATTCATCTTCAAGCTGTCTTATGCGTTCTGTGTTAACATCACTAACGTTAGTTTCAGTATTTGATTTTAATTTTTCTTTCGGTAATTTCAAATTTTTATTACGCCCTTTTTTTCTTAGGTCTCAAAGAATCTGCACCTGCAATACGAAAATCATTTACCCAACGTGCGATTAGCGACGGATTGAGTATGTTCTCTTGCAGAGCAAGCTGTTGATATGAAACCTCTGTTGTCATATATAATTCTACAACAGAAAGCTTCTTTTCGAAAGAATAGGTTTCATTTTTTCTAGAACGAAACAAACCTTTATCTCCAAAAGCATTATAGTTATATACCCACGTTTTTATACTTTTAATGGCAGGTATACCATACTTTTTTGCTAAAGTTTTGTACCCGACCTCTTCGTTTAGATATTCCAGGACTATTTTTTCTTTAGTTCAAAACTGTATTTTGCCATTAAAAAACCGACCTCCTAAAATTAGATTTTTAGGTCTAACTTTAGGGGGTCGGTTCAATTAGTACTTTAGGGATTTTTTGTTAATTAGATTTTTCCACCGCCTGTCGTTGGGGTGGAGATGGTAGACAGCTTCTGATGCATCGAAGTGATATACTTATGGTAATGGTAGTGGTAGCCTAAAATGTTTTAGGAGCAGCTAGAGGGATTTGGCTATAAATGTCAAATTAGTATACTAATAATTGTTTAGAAATATGGGTGGGGGAATTTATATGACAAAGATTGACGACCTGTATATTAAATATGGAAATGTTGACCCAAATGATCTTACAAAAAAAAGTGCTGATTGTTTAAGGGGAGAGTTGTCTGCATTTCAAAAAAGTGAGTTGCAAACAATGGAAGATCATAAAAAGTATATTGAGCTATTGGCAAAGTGTCGTTCCTTTAGTTATGAGTCTATGAAAACATTAGGAAGTCAGTTTTTGAAAACCTTAGGTTCTCTGCTTGCCGTCGGTGAGGATGGCGTATACACAAATAAAATGCGTTTTCTCTATGAGCTAATTCAAAATGTAGATGATTGTGATTATGAAGATATAAGCGATTGCAATTTAGAAGTTTTTTTTGAAAGCAGCAACGAAGATACAGCCAAGATAGTGTTCACATATAATGAGTTAGGTTTCACGCCTGCCAATGTGTTTGCCATTACTGGCATTGCAGAAGCGGCAAAGAATATTTCTGAAGAGAAGGTAGAAATAGGAGAAAAAGGCATAGGTTTCAAATCTGTATTTGGCATTGCCGACAAGGTATACATTCAAAGTGGCAGATTTTCATTTTATTTTACCAAAGATAATATTATTGTTCCTGTCCCATTCTATGATGGTTTTAAGGAAGTGCAAGGTACAAAATTGACCATGGTTACGGATAGGGATACCGCAAGAAGCATATATAGTAACATAGCAAACACATACGCGAAGAAAGAAGCCATATTAAAACAAAATCCCATTTTGTTTTTGAATAAATTGACTCATTTGAAAATCTATCAGGATGGGTTCGACTATGTTGAGTTTAACGTGGAGAGAAAGAATCCAGGTAATATTTGTGGTATGGCATTTGAAGATAACGTAAAAGTATCTGTCAAAATGAAGCAAAGAAGGCCTGGCATTGGTAATGATGTTGAGATTAATCAAGAGATAAACTGTGTTAGGTATGTTATGCCTATCGTGTACGGTCGTAAGGAATGCCAATCTAGATATGGTGAAGATACTAGGTTTATGAGAAAGCGGCATGATTTAATTGCTATTGTGCCATTGGATTCTGACTATGGTAACGAGAAGGGATTACTATATTCTTTTTTACCGACACAGATAGAAATCCAAGCTCCTGTAGTTCTGCATGTGCCTTTTAAATTAGATGGCTCTCGTGAATATGTAGATCCTCAGGGGTACAATAGTTGGTTTAAATTTACAATTGAGCATGTTGAGATATTTGTTAAAGCGGTGTATAGACATCTGTGTACTATTGTTAAAAACAGAATATGTTCTTATATCCCAAGGAAAAACACTTACTTCTTTTATTGCTCTAATGATAAGGTAAGGTGTATTTGTACTGGTGGTCTATTAGGAGAAAGTATAGTACAAGAAAGCATATTTATCTCTGATGATGGGAAGTACTATAGTGCCAATAACGTTGTTTTTATTGAAAAAGGAGAATTGAAGTGTAAGGTAGAAGTACTACACAGACTTTTGAGACATCATAAAAAGTTATTTGTTCCTAGTGCTTTATCTGATGGTATTTTGCCTAAAATAGATGCTTATGGTGTAGAAGTAATAAGAGATGTATCAAGTAGACTTTTGTCGCTTGCTTGGCAAGATGAATTACATTTTGATGAAATAGCAGATGTTTTGACAGACCTTCCAAGTCAGAAAATTATTGATGAATTAAATGCAAATAAGTATAGATTTTTCATAAGGCCTTCACAAATAAAATCGATTGCACATCATAAGAACTTTAAAGATGCTTTTACCAAATATGGACGGGATTTTGTTATGAGGTACCATAATAGTATTGTCATGGCTCATGAAGATATTCCCTGTATGGCCGCTGAACAGAAGGAAGTATTATTAGGTTTAATTGATGGTTCCACTTTGGATGCGAAACTTATTAGCTATTTAAAAGCCATTAATTTAAATATTTTAGTTCTTGATACTGGTGTTGACGGCTTTTATTTTGTCGCTAATAATGGAGTAGTTTTAGATAAGGCTACTGCTTTATCTGCTTTCGGTGCTTTTTGTGATTTTTACGATAAGAATAAAACATTCATGGCTGTTTTGCGTATAAGGCAGGCTACCGAAACATTGAATTCTACAGAGGTCGAAGCTTTATCAAATTCTGATTACCTTGAAAAGCTTCAGGCAGTTAGGTCCAGTTTAGTAAATGCTTATGGCCCTACTGTTTATAAACGGTATATTCAGATAGTCAACAGTGCAAGTGGCAATAGGAATAGGTTTATTAATGAGCTGCTGCAGAATGTTGATGATTGTACCTATCCGGAAGATGAGGTTCCAACTGTAAAAATGGAAATAAAAGATGGCAAGCTGGATGTGCGATACAATGAGGTTGGTTTTACCAAGAGTAATGTTCGTTCTATTACTGCCATTGGTGAATCTACTAAGAAAAAAATTCAAACAGGCAATGTGATTGGTGAAAAAGGCATAGGCTTTAAATCGGTTTTTGAAGTTGCAGAAAAAGTAACTATTCATAGTAATGGATTTGATTTTATATTAACAAGTGATAAACCGACAGTACCTAATAAATGTACTCCAATGAATGAACTTAGTGGTACCGTGATGAGATTTACAATGAAGGATCCTGATTACGAGTTACCTAGTAGTGATAAAATTCTCCAATTGTGTATTTGCTTGAAGAAACTAAAGCATATCGAAATCGGTGATACCATTATTGATATTAATGATGTTGATGATAAGCGTCTCATTGTTGTCAATGGTGAAATTAAAAAGTTTGATAAGTATACTTATAGTTTTAAGGTAAATGACAAGACTGCAATTAAGGAACGAAGTGATGGACATAGAAGAATCTCTCCTGAGCAGAGCATCAATTTTTATACTTCAAAGGATTATAAACCGGAAAAAAGATTCCTATATTCGGGATTGCCTACTGAAGTTCAAACTAATATTTCTCTTATTATAGATGCACCGTTTGAGCTTACTACAGCAAGGGATAGCGTGCTGCAGAACAAATGGAATAATTATATCCGTGCAGCGTTTTATAACGCACTTGCATGCTTTATGGACGATAAGAAAGAGGAGTACGCCATAGATGTCCTGCAGTTTACTGGCTACAAGAGTCAAAATAACGAAGTGAGCTTCAGTGTTTTTGATAGTGTCTATTTAAACGACGCTCCCTGGCTTGATAAACTGAAAAAATTACAAGTGCTGCCTTGCCTTTTGCACAATAATGTTTGGGTAAGCGCTAGTTGTGGGAATTGCAAGGTTATTCCAGACGTTGTTGCCGAATTTGTTTTGGAAAATCGTAACACTGGCGATGAGCTTGGAACAACAATTATTAATTCCATGAATAAAAGTCAATATAATGGCTTGTTACAGTATCTCGGCTGTGAATTCATCCCTCACGAAAAAAGTATTAGATTTATTAAAAAATATGTAAATGTGTTTGTTAACCTGCCTAAGCTACAAAGTGCTCTTTACAAGTATTTAGGCAATCCTCAGTATGCATTTAATAGAAATGATAAAATCGCTCCATTAATTGCTAGTATGCCCATCTTCCCGATACGTGAAAGAATGGGTAATCTTGTAGGAACTAATTATATTTCCGCTGCGGATGGCACCATCTATCATCATGTATCTTATGTTTCTGATCAACAAATTAAAGTGCTTGATTCAGAGAGGATGTCTGTGGAAATGGCAAATCGTATTTTGAGTCCTAAATATGCCATTCCACCTTTAACTCAACAGGTACTTGATAAGGTATATCAGGATAACCTTGTATACATGATAGAACACGACAATGATATGGCTAAGATAGCGTCATACTTAAAATCTGAATATGATACCAATCGTAGTTCATTTATTAAGTGTAGATATACATTATTAGGACTACTGAACGAAATTCCGATGAAAATGCAAAGCAATGAGTATAGTCGTGGTAGAAAATTTGTTTCTGATAAGAATAAGATATTCTATGGTCAAGCAATACAAAATCTGCTTATCCATGACGATTACCTTGATTTAGCCAGGTATTTGGGATGTCCTGATATTGATAATGTTACATTTGAGGATTATGATGGTTTGTTTTTAGATAATATGGATGCAGATGATATTCAGGACATCTTGGATAATGATTTAAAAAATAGATATGATATACTTGTGGGGATGATTGGTCAGGGTGTTATTAGTGATGAACTAGTAGAAGAATTTGGACTTGAATATTATAGAGGACGTAATGTTTCAACAGAGCCTGTTGCTAGCCCAGAGGATTTTCCTAGTCAAAAAGTTGGTAGCTATAGTTTTGTTATGGGACAAGTTAATAGGAAAATGCAATATCCAAATATTTACCAGCCTGTAGAAGTTACTATTTGGCAGCCCAATGAGGCAATTTATCCTGAAGCATATCTTTATAATCAATACTCAAGTAGAATGGATGACAATGCTTGTTTTTGCCAAATGTGTGGGAAAAGGTTTAATAGAAACTATGTCCAAAAGGTTAGCATAGTGCCCGAGCCTAGCTACGCATGGGATGAAATGTATCTAAGCCTGTGTTTACATTGCGCTTCTGATTATAGGAGCATGCGTCGCAATAACCGCATTATGGCACAATTAAAAGCTGATATTAGTACTACAAATCCAGAGGGATGGGGTGTTATTGAAATAGACATTCCTGATGTACAAAAAACTATAAAATTTACTGGTGCTCATTTTGCAAAAGTGAAGGCTATTCTTGATGCTGAAGAAAAAATAACAACCAAAACACAACGGGATATTTATAAGAAGGAAAAAGCTAAAAAGAAGTCCAAGGAAGTGATTTTTGATGATTTCGACTGATATAGTAAGTGAAATAACAAAATATGAGCTGATACTAAATGGCACATTAACCAAATGGCTGCAAAAGTATCTTCCGGCTATAACTAAAAATTGGTGGCACGATTTGGTACTATCCAGTTTAACCCCTATTCAGCGCTCAAACCTAGAGGCAAAGGCAGCACAGGATATTACTGGCTTAGATTTGGCATCAAGCCTTAAGGTCTTACTAAATAACTGGTTTTCTCTAGCGGGTATCGTGTTCTTGAATAAAAAGTACAGAAATAATGCTATTGAAATGCAGCAGGTAAGGAATAGATGGGCCCATGTTTCCACATCCGACATCAATAAAAAAACTATTTTGGCAGATTTAGAGGTTATCAAAAATCTGTTAGAGAGCTTTGATTGTCCAGCAAAAGAGCTAAATACTTTGGAAAACCTCATTATGAGTATTGAAAACGACAATGGTAGCATAGTTGTTAACCATACTCTAATGGATGAGGTACATGCAGTTGAGCCGGTCGTTGTTCAAAATGATGATATCAACGTTGGTTCTATGGTCAAGCTCAAATCTGATCCAAGCAAACAAGGCTATGTCACTGCTATAAACGGTAAAAAATACATGGTGTTTTTTGGCCCAGAAGGAGTGCAACCATTTTACAAAGAGCAGCTAATGAATGCTGCAGTGGCTGAAGTAAGCAAGACTATTACCTTGGATAGATTAAAATTAATGTTGACGGCGTATCAAATTAATAATCCAGGTAAAAGCAACTTGTATTCTCTAAATGCTGCAAGAATTGATTTTGTCCCTTATCAATTTAGGCCTGCATTGAAGATGATAAAATCTGATGAACAGCGTATCTTGATTGCTGATGACGTTGGTGTTGGTAAAACCATTGAAGCTGGTTTGATTTTAAAGGAACTAGAGGCTCGCTCAGAGGTTAAGTCAGTTTTAGTAATTTGCCCTAGAGCTCTAGTAGTAGATCATAAGTGGCGCAATGAAATGCTTCGCTTTGACGAGGATTTCGCTGAGTTAGATAGTTCATCCTTGCGTCAGATTGTAACTAATTATGATGGTGTTTGGCCCGAGCGTTTTTCTAAGGCTATAATTTCATATTCTTCCTTTAATGATACTCTTTTAAATGGCACTGATCGTTATTTGGGATTGACCAAGCTAGATCCTGCTCCTCGTTTTGACCTTGTTATAGTTGATGAAGCACATCATATTCGTAATAAGGAAACTTTAGGGTATAGGGGCGTTGAAGCTTTTGTTAAGAATGCCGGTGCAGTTGTATTTCTGACTGCAACACCAATTCAAAACAGTAGTGATGATTTATATACTTTATTGGAGCTGCTGAGGAACGATATTATCAATAATAAGGAAAACTATCGGATGATGGCAGAGCCCAATCGTTTTATTACGGAAATGCTAGCTGTTGTGCGTAAACATGAGCCCGGATGGCAGAACAGGGTAAAAGAGCTCTATGAAAAAATTATGCATACTAAGTATGGATACAGTGTAATGCAGCATAATCCCCGTTGGGATGTTATCAACGAAGCAGTCAACAAAGAGCAAATTACAATGGAAGAAAGAGTGGAGCTAATCAATAATATTGAAGAACTCCATACGTTTGCCGGGATTATTAATCGTACCAGAAGAAGAGATATAGGTAGTTTTTGCAAACGGAGAACTATTACCGTTGATACCGAATTTGATGAGGCACAACAGGCGTTATACGATGCGTTGATGGATTTCGAGAATAAGGCTCTGCGTGCGTTGCATGGAAATGTTAATGCCCGTTTCATGATGTGTACCATTATGCGGCAAGCTTCTAGTTGCTTATATGGCCTTTTGCCTTTTATTAAAGATTTTATGTATAGAAGAATTCATGAAATTGAGGCCTATGGCGGTTTTGGCTTTGGTGAAGATGGGGAACCTGATATAGGGGTGGAGTTGCTAAGAAGGCTTGCTGATGAGATTAAGGATTTGGTTAAGGCTCTTCCTGAAGATGACCCTAAATTCAATAAACTATACAATGAGATTATTGTACCCAAAATGAGTCTGGAAAACAATAAAGTGATCATTTTCTCTTCATTTAGGCATACCTTACACTATATTAGAAAGAAACTGGAAGCACAGGGTATCAGAGTGGGTCAGATTGATGGTTCGGTAGAAGATGAGGATAGAAGAATAATAAGCCAGCGGTTTAAAGGTCCAAAAGAGGAACCGGACACAATAGATGTATTGTTATTTACTGAAGTTGGTTGCGAAGGCCTTGACTATCAGTTCTGTGATACACTAGTAAACTACGATATGCCTTGGAATCCTATGAGAATTGAACAGAGGATAGGTCGTATTGATCGTCGTGGCCAGTTGAGTGAAGCTGTAAAGATTTATAATATGATTACTAGTGGCACCATTGATGCTACCATTTATGAAAGGTGCTTGCTTAAAATTGATATTTTCGAGAATTCAATTGGCGATTGTGGTGAAATCCTTGGCAAGATCAATAAGGAAATTACCAAGATTATGTATGAGCAGGGCTTAACCGAAGAGGAACGTAATCAAAAGCTGGAAAAGATGGCTGAGAACGATATCATAAAGATTAAAGAAATCAGGCGTCTAGAGGCTGATGAAAAGGATCTTTATGGTTTTGATTTGTCCTCGTACCTTATGGATAAGGAAGTACAAGATGCCGAAAACGCATGGATATCCGGGGAGCATATGATTGCCTTAGTTGATGCATATTTGCATGAAGTTCTTGATAACGATGGTGATAAGCTGCCAGAGACTTTCTTTGCAGGCAAGGGTGATATTAAAACGCTGATGCTGAAAAGAGAGCATAAAAAGAAGCTGTTGGATATATTGAGGGAAAATGAGCCCTTCAATAATACCAAAGCTCTGGTGGGATGGGAGAACTACCTTAAATCTCCTAATAGGTCTTTGAGTGTAACATTTGATTTTAATGTTGCCAAGGACGAACCAAAAGTAGAGTTTATGAATCAGCTACATCCTCTGGTTATGATGGCTGCCCAGTATAAGTCAAAAGAAGGTGAGTCTGAACTGGCCATCAAATGGGTTAGCGACGAGTTGCCAGCAGGTGACTATCCCTTTATTATTTACAATTGGACTTATAAAGGTGAGAAGAATGATGTCAAGCTTATGTCGGTTTGTAAAAATGAGTATATTAAACAGCATTTGACCGAGATTTTGCAGTCTGGCAATAACTATCAGACGCAAATGAGTGCTTTTACTGGCCAGTGGGATACTTTAGAGAATCTGCACTATGATGAATGGTCAGCAGCAAAGGATAAATTTGTAGATAACGTTAAGGCTGATTGCAAGTACCGTTCGGAGCAAAAGGAACAAAATCTAAGAGCTAAGAAGGAACGGCGTATTGCTCAATATGGTCATATAGCTGACGTTAATATTCAGAAGATGAATAAGGGTATCTTTGAGGGCATTGATAATCAGATAGCCGATATACAAAGACATTTTAAGAAGGTAGCAAATTCAGCAGATATTACCTTCGAGCTTTTGACAAAAGGTGTTGTACATGTTGCTAATGAAAGCCAAGTGGAGAATGTAGTGTTTTAGTAAAAACTGATATGGAGGGTAGGATGATTGCGCCTACCCTCTTTTTTGGATCAATGAGAATAAAAAGGGCTGATCTAGCAGGGAAAAGATTTTTTGTGTAGAATTTTAATTAAGGATTATTATGCCATTTTTTAAATGAAGTAGATTTTGATGCAAGGTGCTGTCAATAGTTTTGCGCAAATTTCTTCAGACATCCTAGCAGAAGTTTAGTATATAAGTTTAACGGTTAGTGCACTTCACCGTTAAATATCAATTAGCTTCTGCTTTAGATACCTTTGCTTATTAAGTTAGCTGTTTTTAAGATATTTTTACTTCGCAATACAGTTCTTCGGCAAGCATATCTGTTAGATGTTTCATCTTCAAGTAACGTTTTTTGCTCCAATCATTGCTGGCTATATAACGCAATCTTGCACATACAAGCATCAATACTGATTCACCATCAGGAAACGTGCCAATCACTCTTGTGCTACGCTTTATTTCTCTGTTTACACGTTCAATAATGTTATTGGTACGTATATGCAGCCAATGCTCTGACGGAAAATCCATATAGGTCAAGGTTTCCTCTAAACCATTTTCTAGTTTGTCGGCAGCCTTGTTAAGTTTCATCTCACGTAATCTGGAAATTACTGATTTTGCCTTTTCTTTAGCTGCTGCTTTATTCTCCTGAGCATGAATTGCTTTGAGCATCTTGGCAACTTCCTTGACGGTTTTATGTGGTACTACAGAGAATATATTACGGTACATATGCACCGTGCAGCGTTGGTATCTGGCATTTGGAAACACTTCACCTATGCTTTCTACCATGCCTAAATTTTTATCGCCAATTATAAGTTTTACGCCATCTAAGCCACGGCTTTTCAGCCATACAAAGAAATTTTTCCAGCTTTCGGTATCTTCTTTGAGGCCCTCGGCTGTACCTATAACTTCTCTGTATCCGTCTTCAGTGACGCCAATAGCAACTAATACAGATGCGTTTTCAAAGGAGCCTCCCCAACATCTCTTTAGGAAAATACCATCTACAAAGACATAGGGATACTTTTCTGTAAGCTTTCTGGAGCGCCATTCTTCAATTTGAGCAAAGCATTTTTGATTCAGATTGCTAATGGTTCCGGCTGAAACCTTCTGTCCCCAGAGAATCTCTGTAATACTTTCAACACGACGCATAGAAACGCCGGCAAGATACATTTCTACCAAGGCTTCTTCTACGGAGCATTCACGTCTTTGGTAGCGCTGAATAATAGCAGACTCAAAAGTAAGACCTTTTAATTTAGGCATTTTTAAAGTAACGTCACCAGCTTGAGTAGAGAATGATCTTTCGTAATGACCGGCGCGATAACCTTTTCTTGTTTGCTCACGTGCGTAGCGTTCAGCTTGTACAAGTTTGTCAGCTTCTGCATCCAAAAGAGCATTGAGAGTTTCTTCTACACTATTTTTCACAATAGTTTTAAGTTCGTTATGGATAAATTGCTCGTTTAATTGTATAATGTTACCAGACATAGATTCTACCTTCTTTCATGTTTTGTGTGGTAACTTAATTGTAAGCAAAGGTAGTCTCTATGTCTATCTTTTTGAATTGAATTTGCGCAACTTATTATACGTCATCTGATGCAAAACCCGGAATTATTAAGATACAAAGAACAAAGTCCCTATGAAAAATCAGGGGCCCTGACTAGAGAACAGTACCTTTTTAATGAAACAAGAGTAGTTGGTGAGTTATATTTACAAGGTATGTCTGATGAAGAAATAATTGAAAAAGTATATAATGAAAACTTATTCCGCTATCCCACGGAAAAAATGCTCCGCAATATAGCTAGAGTATGTTTGAAGCGTATCCATGCATTGGAGGATGAACGTTTAATGAAAGCACTGGTTGAGATGCCTGGCAGTATAGCAAAACAGGTTTGCCTTTACGCAATGATGAAGCAGAATTGTCTTATTAATGACTTCATGTTGAAGGTTATTGGTCATAAATTTATTGAGAGAGATTACGGTTTTAGTAAGCTTGTTGTTAGCAGTTTTTTGATTGACTTACAGGAACAGGATCCATGGGTAGCATCATGGAGTCCAAGCACGATCAATAAAATTAGGCAGGTTATTGTTAAAACCTTGGTAGATAATGAATATTTGGATGATAATAAGTCCAGACAGCTTAACACTATCACCATTAATAGTGTCTTGGAAGAAGTATTAAGGGAAAAGGATAAGGCTGCGTTGGCTGCTTTCAATTGCTTGTATTAATGAGGTGGAATGATGGCAACAAGGAACATTAAGGAGCCCGTTGGTGGTAATAGATTGACAGCAACATATAAGGTTTACTTTACTAATGTGGCTGGAAAACCAATCTGCCAACCTTGTGTAATCATTGCAGCTAAAACCTCTCCGATAGAAACAGACCGTGTTTTAAAGGCACATTTCACCCTTAATAACCAGCCATACGACAAGAAGGAAAAGTATTATCTGGTTATTGAAAGTGGCGATGGGAGCATTTATAAACGAGTAGAATTTACGATTGATATAGCTTTTGATTTTTAATTGGGAAGGTGAAGAGGGATGGCTCAGCATTTATCAATAAGGGTGCCTTGGAAGGACAATGGATATAATGGGTTGGTTTGTGACAAGCCCTGCTACAACAATGCTTGCTTAAGACTTAAGAATATTGCCGGCAATAGGGATGATGAACTAGAGGATGGGTTAAAGGGTTGTCTTATCAAAGGGCATGAGGCAGAGATTCCTTGCTTGGGTGAGGGTGGCTGCTTTATGTCCAGCGAGACATACATTAAAGAGACCATCCATCCTTACCAAAAAACAAGTAAGCAGCATAAGCACTTTTTGCCGACCCAGTTGGCCTATCTACCGTTTTCCTTGCCAGCTAGACCTTTTGCTTGGACTATGCTGAATAAGGACGGGGACAAACAATATTTCAAGAAATTGGTCGAAAAGTACTGCATAGATTTTGATGAAGATGAAGAGCCAGATTTAGGCTTTGAAACTAACTGGATTCAAGATGCGGAAAACCAAAGAAGTATTTTCAAGGAATTCTACACTGACGTGAAAATTGATAAATCACTGGTTATTCCCTATGCTAAGCAGGTCCCCTTTATTGAAGACACCAAGCGAATTGTGATGGGGATTGGTTGGGTGAAGTCGATTACTGAGCCGCCTGAACATAAACATACTAATGCTGGCAGCTTGCGCTCTATTTTATGGGAAACCATGATTGGTCATTCTATTAGAGAGGATGGCGAAGATGGATTCTTATTACCATATAGTGAATTAATGGATTACGCCAAGGCCCATCCAGAATTTGATATTAGAACGGCTACAGTTTTTGTGGATGATGAATATTTTGACGAGTTTTCCTATGCTACGGAGCACGCTTCCCATGATGCAGTAATTAGCGTGCTGTTGCAGACCATTAAGGCACTGCGAGTAATCAAAGATTGCGGCATACCTGGAAACTGGAAACACTGTATCAAGTGGACTAAGGCTCGCTTAGAAGAAGTATGGCTAGACCGCGGCCCCTATCCAGGTTTAGGTACAATGCTGAGAGTAGCTGGATTATCCTGTGGCCATATTATGGCAAGGGAGATTAAAGCCAAGGTTAGTGATTTATCTCAATACGAGGCTGTAGTACGGCAAGCGTTAGGCGAACCTAAACAATTCTTCAGCAAGAAAATCCAAGGCTTACTACGTTTTAAAACCAAAAATGTACAAGCCATTTTACAGCTACAGGGCGAGAGAAAGGCTTTGTATTGGCTTTTGGCGAGAGTGGCGTTAACAGAAGAACAAGCAAGAGTAATATACGATGATGCTCAGAGACAAAAGGCTGGATTAGCACTGACAGATAAAGAGATACTTGAAAATCCGTATATACTATATGAGAAGACCAGAAATCTATTGCCTGAGAATATTATTCCTTTAAAGGTTATTGATAGAGCTATATATCCACCAGACATAATTTACGATACTAATCCTTTAGAGGAACCAACGGCGCTTGAATCCTGTAATGATGAGCGTAGAGTAAGGGCATATTTTATTAGTCTTTTGGAGCAGCGTGCTTTAGAAGGTCATACTGTATATCCAGTAAACTTCTTGATTAATGAATTAAATGATATGCCTATTGAACCTGCATGCGAGGTAAGTGGTGATATCATTAGTACTATGGATGATTTCTTGGTTCAGGAGTTAGTAAAGGTTTCTTGTAAAAATGGTGAAACAGCTTATCAACTGCGGAGATTAGCAGAAATTGATGAGGTTATTCGTAGCGCTGTTGAAGCAAGGTTAAATGGAAAAAGACATGTGGTGCAAGAGGACTGGAACAAAATTGTCCAAGCGGCCTTTAAAGGAAAACCGAAAGCTTCCAATGAAGATAAGGCTAGAGAAGAGAAGGCTGCCATTCTTAAAGAATTAGCTGAATCCAGATTATCTGTTCTCATAGGCGGTGCTGGTACGGGTAAAACAACATTGCTGGCCTTGCTATGTAAATCTTCTAAAATTAGAGACGGAAGGGTATTACTGCTCGCTCCCACTGGCAAAGCTCGTGTAAGAATGAAGCAAGCCATGCAGGAGCAGGGTGTGGATTGCGAAGCTAAAACTGTTGCTCAGTTCCTAGGACAAAGCAAGCGTTACAATTATTATACAATGCAATATCATCTGTCCAATCAGGACGCTAAGGATGTTCCTTTTACTGTAATCCTTGATGAGTGCTCCATGTTGACAGAGGAGATGTTTGGTGCCTTGTTAGAAGCTTTGCGTAAAGGGGCCCAGCGTATTATTCTTGTTGGCGATCCTAATCAACTGCCTCCTATAGGCGCTGGCCGTCCTTTTGTGGATTTGGTGAATAAATTAAATCACGATATCAAGAACTTCCCCAAGGTAGGTAAAGGCTTTGGCCAGCTTACCATAACCGTAAGACAAACATCTGATGATGGTACTCCAAGAGGTGATACGGAATTAGCTAATTGGTATACGAGAAATTCTGCAAAGCCGGATGACAATATTTTTATTGATTTGGAAAGTGGCAAGCTTGTAGACCATGTAGAGTTAAAGAAGTGGAGTACACCGGAAGAACTGGAGCAGTTAATTCTGGATACTATTGCACATGAAACTGATATGCAGGATGTGGATGATGTTAAAGGCTTTAATCTATCCATTGGCGGACAGGTGAATAATGGTTGGATGAACTTTGGTGGCAGCAGTATATTGATTAAAAAATTAGAGGCTTGGCAAATACTATCCGCCTATAAGAGTGATCCAAGTATTGGTACGGCAACGATTAATCGCTATATCCAAGGCAAGTATCATGATCAAAAAAACTTAGAGCTTGATGACTTTAAAGTAAGGGGTACTCCGTATCTTTTGGGTACGGAGGGAATACTCTATGGTGACAAGGTAATTAATGTTGTTAATTCGAGTAGAAAAGGATATGATTGTGTAAAAAGGCAGACAGTGGAAGGCTATGTAGCAAACGGTGAGGTTGGCATTGTAGACTATCTGAGAACTTCGGGTTATAAATGTCATAGAATTCGTTTTTCATCCCAACCAGAAAGAGGGTATAGCTGGTTCTCTAGTGTTGGTGAAGAGGGCAATAACGATTTAGAGCTGGCCTATGCGCTTACTGTACACAAGTCCCAAGGCAGCGAGTTTGGTAAGGTCATCTTAGTGCTAAGTGAGCCTAGTAACATGCTTTCGAGGGAATTACTTTATACCGCTATCACGCGCCAAAAAGACAAGCTTATTATTCTCTATAATGATGATGCTTATAAGCTGAGAAACTATGCTTCTACTGCTTTTTCAGAGGTCGCAAGAAGATTTACCTGCCTGTTTGAAAATCCCGAAATTGTTGAGTACAAGAAAAAGTACTATGAGCAAAACCTCATTCACAAGACCCGTAGGGGCGAGCTTGTGCGCTCTAAATCTGAGGTTATTATTGCTAACGAGCTGGACCATGCCGGCATCCCTTATGAATACGAAAAGGAACTTGTTCTAGAGAATGATGGTATGAGAATACCTGATTTCACCATTGAGGATGCCGAGACCGGTAAGTGCTTCTATTGGGAACATTGCGGTATGCTAGGCGATGCAGAGTATGCAAGACGATGGGAAGAAAAGAAAAAACTGTATGTGCAGCATGGAATTGTCGAGGATGTAAACCTTATAGTGTCCAAGGATGACCTTAATGGTGGCATTGATTCCGCAGCTATTTCCGTATTGATTAAAAAGTACTTGAAAGATTTGGTAAAAAATCCTGATTATCTAAATTAACATTGATTTCGCCCTGGCTTAGGCTGGGGCATAGATCTAGGAGTGTGACCTTTATGCTTAATCTTATAAATGAAAAGGTGAGTCATAAGTCTTTAGGCGAGGGCACCATTGTGGAAGTGGAAGATGAAGTAATTACTGTGCAGTTTGCGAAAAAGACTAGTAAATTCACTTTTCCTGCTGCTTTTGAAAAGTATTTGACTGCGCAGAATTCTGCAATAGCATCTATGATACAGGGAATGCTAGGAGACATCAAAGCGGCAGAAGCCAAGGCTAAGGAGGAACAAAAAGCCAGAATAGAGCAAAGGTTGGCAGAGACATCGATAGAGGATAGTGAAGATTAACCAATTAGTTATAAAGGGCGGCACTTCTCGGCTGTACCCTCAGTTGAGATGGAGACTGGGTTCGAGTGTTGACCTTTATTATAGTTGATAGCATTTCTATTTAGCAACGTTATTTAAAGTAAGCAGGAAAAGTAAGGGTGTGTAATATGTCAAAAACACTAGAGCTTATGCTTGAAAAAGGTATAGTTAGAGAAATTAGTACTGATTCTACACAAAGCTTTGTCGGGGACTTTAGCTTTCCAGAGATGGGTAACGTGTTTAAAATGAGTGTGCAAGATGATGAGTTTAATGGCTTAATGGATCAAGGGTTGGACATTCATTATTTGACACGAGATATCAAAAGTACTGATATCTCCATTGTATGTGTCAAAACTGATGGGAGGACCATGTATGTACCACAAAAACATGCTATCCCCAGTGATATTACTGATTATTACTTACTATGTGCATATTTATGGTATTGTACCAAGCATTATGGAGGAAATGGAGCATATTGCGATAAAGTGTGGTATCATATCGGTTTTGAGCATGAGTACATTTTACCTTGGGAGAAACAGAATGCTCAAGATGAGAAAAAGCGCATGAGGGTAGAGCAGAAAGCTTATAAATGTGTTGTAGAATCTGGTTATGGTCATGCTTTTAGAGATAAAATTTATGCATTGATAAAGGAGGCATACTTGAACTCGGTAAAAGGACTCGTTGACAAATATAGCCAGTTAAACTACCTACCTCGTCTTAGAAGCAAAACCAAGAAGTTGCTAAGTGAAGAGTATTGTGAGATATTACGGGGTGTGTTTCCTTGTTCTGAGCTCAGATTTAAATATGAGTATTCTATGCTGACAGCCATTATACATATTGGCAATACAGTTTTACAAACTAAAGTGCTTGCATTTTCTAATAAGAATTGGGATAGGGAATTTAGTGTAGACGTTTTTGACTTTTTAGCTGTTACACCTAATATATCAGGGGATCTAAAGATTGCTTTTTATGATCATGAGGAAAACGGAAAGTTTGTATTAGAATTTGGTGATATGGAATTTAGTACGTTGAGTAAGTAGTATTATGATATGAAGCACAATGTAGATATTGGTCATGGAAGCGGTAGTTTGATTAAAATATACTTTTAAATCCATAACACTTCGAGGTAAAAATGATAAATATAAGATATTATGGTATAGGTGACCTAACTTCATATATGTATTTTAGTGAGTCTGTTGATTTTATTAAGAATTATAAGAAGAATTCTATAGAAAAAGATAATATAAATTTCTTGTTATTGGTTTACAATGTGTTTAGAAATGTAGATGATAAGAAATTACGCAATGCGTATTCAACTTTGTATTGTGAAGATGTTGGTAAAATATATTCCAATATTTTAAAACCAGACTATTTTCGAATTCTAAGTAAGATTACTAGCGAAGAAGTTGTTACGTTTAGAATGAATTTAGAAGAAGGAGAAGCAGATGTTTTTTGGAATTGGGTGAACGACCATATAGTAAAGATAATCAAGGATAAAGATTTTAAGCATATTTTGGACTCTAATCCTTATGATTTGAATTTTATCCTTTATAATAAAAAAGTTGTTTCTAAATTTTCTAGTATAATAAAGGATTTCTTCATCAGCAATGGTCATTGTGGCCAATATATATTAGCATATTATGCTGATTCTGAAAAAGAAATGTTCTTGCCTAATTTAAATACACAAGAAGTAAATCACATAATGGAGACATACATTGACTTTATAACGTATGAAACCGGTCATCTAAAGATGATAATGGAATTTGGCAATAGACAATTACATAATAATATATTTTTAAGTTAGAAAGTTAAAAAGAAAGCAAAAAATAAATATGACCAAATACAAGATAAAATCTATAATGATAATGGTGATTTTCTTATGTATGGACTACGTGTAGAATTTACAGAAAACCTCGGAGCAAAGTATCGTGAATTCCAAAGAATAGACAATGAGTATATAATTAAATACAATCTTTCTGAAATATTAAGTGATAAAAGTGAAATAGTATTACTAATGAATTGTATATACTTTTTTGAATTGTTGGACTATAATTGTAGGATTGCTGTTGTCAATAAGAATGCTGAGGATTCACTTGTAGATATAATAACTGGACCTAAAATTAAGGGGAATTATAGTATAAATACTTGTTTTGTTACGAAGAACCAAATAGTTTCGATGGCGTTTCAAGGATATTGCCATATTCTAATTAAAAATGCTAAGCCTATTGAGAAATTAATAGAATGGTACTATAACTCCTATCTTAGGGATACTTTTGGAATTAAAGACTTTCATTTATCGATACCAGATTATGATAGCCTACCTTATGAAAGCAAAATTTTAACATTGTTTCCCAAGTTAGATAGTATTATAAACCAATATCAGCTTTATGTTGAAAATGGAAGCATTGATGCAGATTTACTAGAATTAGATTCTCATCCTATCGAATTTTCTTTAGCAAAGAGTCTGCTGTCGAAAAAATATATTACTTTAATACCTAAGAAAATAGACGGTCTTCTACATATATTGTTTTCTGACCAGAATACTATTTCTTATTTCCCTAAGGCCAAGACTAAAGGAAATAGATGCTTTTATGATATCATGTTAACCGAAAAGGTATTAGAAACTGATATCGCACAAAATGATATTACTAGTATTAATTTATTGAAAGAGTTTGACATTATATTTATAGATAAAGATGGACAGGTAAAATTACAAAATAATTGTAAAGCAAAAGTTCTTAAGGACTTATATGAAAATAGGGTGTTGAGCTATTGGCATTATGGAGAAAGAGAAAGAGAGTATATAGATACGCTTGTCGAAAAAGGATATTGCCTAACTGAAAATGGCTTATTGTCAAGTGTTGAGATTGATTTCTTAAACTATATTTTAAACAATAAATCATTTAATAATTCAATAAGCTTGAGGAACAAGTATATGCATGGTAAAACATGCGGGTTAGAAGATAATGAACATAAGCGAAACTACTATACTGCTTTGATGGTTTTGGTTATAATAACTTTAAAGATTAATGATGATTTATGTTTGTATTGGGATTATGAAAGAGGTTGCTGAGATGGGAATGAGAGTAGGAATAGGATTACTACCCAGTTAATGGCTTGAAAGAGTGTTTTGCTGATTTAGAAATTACAGATTACACTAGGGCATTGGCAAATCTGGCCGTTGTTAAAGATGTGCCAGTTACCATTAATAGGGATAGTAGTTTAATTGTTCAAGGATAAGATGAGTAATTGGCTTAATTTCTTTTTGTTTCATGTATAATTACAAAATAAAGAGCCGCCAGACTTGGCGGCTCTACTACTCTCACTATGCATTTATTATTTCAGTCCGTGTTCGTGCTCATAATCACATACCGCATCTTTGAAGGCCATAACAGCGGCATCTTTTAGTAGCTTCTCAATTTTACCCCAAGGGATGACGTATAATAAGTCGCGCAAATTCAATTCAAAAAGATAGACATAGAGACTACCTTTGCTTACAATTAAGTTACCACACAAAACATGAAAGAAGGTAGAATCTATGTCTGGTAACATTATACAATTAAACGAGCAATTTATCCACAACGAATTGAAAACTATTGTAAAAAATAGTGTAGAAGAAACTCTCAATGCTCTTTTGGACGCTGAGGCTGACAAACTTGTACAAGCTGAACGCTACGCACGCGACCAAACAAGAAAAGGTTATCGTGCCGGACATTACGAAAGATCATTCTCTACACAAGCTGGTGACGTTACTTTAAAAGTACCTAAATTAAAGGGTCTCACCTTTGAGTCTGCTATTATTCAGCGTTACCAAAGACGTGAATGCTATGTAGAAGAAGCCTTGGTAGAAATGTATCTTGCCGGTGTTTCTATGCGTCGCGTTGAAAGTATTACAGAGATTCTCTGGGGACAAAAGGTTTCAGCAGGAGCCATTAGCAATCTGAATCAAAAATGCTTTGCTCTATTTTGAATAGGGCAGGAAAGAAAATTTTATCCTTGCTGGCAGCATAACAGCATAGCATTACAAGGCGGTCTACATGATTGCGGTAGAACGTCTTATTCTTCAAGAAAGATTAGAGAATTTTCATACTATTTTTGACATTATCGCAATTATCTGATAATATAAAACCGTAAGATTTTGCACGCCTGCCTGGAGTACGGTCGTCGCAGCGTCATTGAGAACGCCTTATGTATTATTGAGTAGTACATAGGGCGTTTTTTGTTAAGAAGAAGACTAACTATAAAAAGTCAAGGGGGTAAAGATAAAAAACTTAAACCAAATAGATACATTGAATTTTTATTAGGTTAGTTGAAAAAACGCATGACAAATAAAGCATCGTTTACGGTGCTTTCAAAGACAGTATCAAATTAAGTAAAGTCAAGAAGCTTTCAGAAAAGCCTGCTTTGTTTTCTCAATGTGGAAAATCACCCTAACCAATTTCTTTACGGCATGAGATATAGCAACATAGTAATGCTTACCTTCAGCACGTTTTTTCGCTAAGTAATCTGCAAAAGTTTTGTCCCAATGGCATACAAGTTTCGCAGCATGAAACAATGCGTAACGCAAATAGCGTGAACCACGTTTTTCCATATGAGCATAGCAGTTATCAAGTTTACCGGATTGGTAGATAGAGGGAGAAAAGCCTGCATAAGCTAAAATCTTATCTGGAGAAGAAAAGCGGCTGAAATCGCCAATTTCCGAGATAATCATAGCTCCAATATTACGTCCGATTCCAGGTATTGTAGTGATAGGAGAAGCAATCATATCCATCATTTTAGAAATCTCTGCTTCTATTTCTCCAATATCAATAGTCAGTGCACGAATAAGCTTAATAGTATGCTTTAGCTCAAGAGATTTAGCTGGCATATTAGAGCCTATAGAATTTTTGGCAGCATCTCTAATCTTAATAGCAGTTTCACGGTCATAGTGACCTTTTGAGGCTTTGGAGAGTAGATTAGTAAGCCTTGTCAGATGTACAGAAGCTATAGCTGATGCGCTAGGAAATTCTTCCAGCAATTGGTAAATAGAGGTCATATGAAGAGTTGGAACGAGTTTTTCAAGTTCCGGGAAAAGGATTTGTGCTAAGCGGGAAAGAGATGTTTTAAGCTTAGCGCGTTCTTCAACTTTAGAAAACCTGTAACGGGTTAGTGACTTTAAATCTTCGTTATGGTAAGATATATCCGAGTAGGATTTTAAGCTTACATCGGACAATAACATCATAGCAATGGTTTTAGAATCAATCTTATCCGTTTTCGTCTTTCTAAGGCTAAGACTTTTTCTGTAAAGATTTGTGTGGAGTGGGTTAAGAATAAAGGTGGCTAGACCTTTGTTCAACAAGAATCCAATGATGTTATAGCTGTAATGACCGGTAGCTTCAAGTCCTACTTTTATATTGTCAGAAGAAGAGACAGATTGGATTTTTTCGTAAAGAAAATCGAAACCTTCTTTGTTATTGAAAATAGTAAAAGGTTTGGCAAGAACTTCACCTTCGGAGTTCATAAAGAAGCAGTCGTGCTTATCTTTAGCAACGTCAATACCAACTAAAATAGTCAATTGAAAACACCTCTTGAATAAATATTTGATACTGTTTTAGAACCACGTGCACTCCTTGCAATTGTAGCCTCGTTCTATATAAACCGTCATGCGGTATCTAACTGATTAACAAATTAACAAAGAGACTGTGGTTAGAGCCTTCAAAAAACCATCTAGTGGTAGGAGTTGAAAACTAATCCACAGTATCTAAAACAGCATAGCTTAAATTTTTATTAAAAGCAACCTAAGCTATGGCTATATTATACGAGGGAGTTGAAGTAATGCAGACAAATGAAGCAAGTCAAGAAAGTGAAATCAAGCAGGTCATACGTAGCCTTTGCATGATGAACAACAGGTTTATGAACTTTATGCTTGATGGCAACAAAGAAGCAGCGCAGGTTTTCTTGCGCGTAATCATGGAAGATGATAAAATTAAGGTGAGGAATGTCAGGATACAAAGCTTTATTCAAAACATCTACGGACATTCTTCGCAGTTGGATATCCTGGCGCAGGATAGCGAGGGACGCTATTTTAACGTAGAGGTGCAGAGAAGCGATGAAGGTGCTCCGGCAAGACGCGCCAGATTTTACAGCAGTATCCTTGATACACATTTCCTGCAGCCTGGTAAGCTCTACGAAGAGCTGCCGGATACATATGTAATATTTATCACCGAAAACGATGTCTTGCACGATAATTTGCCATTGTATAATATCAGGCGCAGAATTGATGAAAATGCGAAATGCTTTGAAGATGGTTCGCACATTATCTATGTCAACAGCCAGCGTCGAGATGATACAGCGCTTGGTAAACTGATGCAGGATTTATATTGCACAGAGCCAAAGAATCTGCATTACCAAGAATTTGCCGAGCGCATGGAGTTTTTGAAATACAGCAAGGAGGGCGAAGAAAAAATGACTGACGTAATTGAAGAATATGCTGCAAGAAAGGCCGAAGCAGCAGCGAAGGCAGTTGAAGAAAAAATGACTGACGTGATTGAAGAATATGCTGCAAAAAAGGCAGAAGCAGTAGCAAAAGAAGCAGCAAGGGAAGCAGTGAAAGAGAAAAATATTGAATTTGCCAAAGGCTTACTGGCTGACGGCATGAGCATCGAATTTACTGTCCGCCACTCCAAACTTTCGGAAGCAGAAGTACGTGAGCTGGCATCCAAGCTGACAGCATAACAGTAAAATAGCATAAAGCTGCAAAAGGCGTTCTGCCCAACTTTGGTAGAACGCTTTTTTATATAAACGCTCTCCGCATTCTCCATGATTTATGCTATAATAAACTACAAGTATGTTTGCAGGAGGTTGCCATGTTTGCTGTTAATGTTGCAATAAATTTACCGGTAAAAAATTTATTCCGTCAGTTTACATACAGTGTGCCGGAAGCACTGCAGTTTATAGACAGCGGCTGGCGTGTAGTTGTTCCCTTCAGCGGCCAGAAGGTGGAAGGCTTTGTGGTAGAGCGTGTGCCGCTGCCTAGTGATGAAGTGCTGAGAAGTAAGCTGAAGCCGGTGGAGGCAGTTTTAGGCGATACGCCCTGGTTTGATGAGGAAATGCTGGCTACTGCTAAATGGATGGCAGATTATTATATGTGTTCGCTGGCAGAGGCGATGCGCCTTTTCGTGCCGGGGAAATCGAGCATTAAGCGGCGTGCCGTGCGTGATGCGCAGGGACGTTTGCTTTATTATGTTTATAATGAGCGTTTGCAGGAAAAAACTGTGTTGGCCTACCGCATCAATGCCACAGGCAGGAAGGCGCTGGCCGAAGGAGTACTTGCCAAACGCGCCAAGGGGCAGCATGC
>ENA-ORNI01000738-ORNI01000738.1-human-gut-metagenome-genome-assembly--contig:-NODE-738-length-24178-cov-4.31377_pt1 | contig 24178 bp, 19 predicted proteins | sample MGYA00242118_ERZ509028 | MGnify/ENA primary metagenome ERZ509028 (study PRJEB26280, sample SAMEA2338755) | human gut metagenome | biome: human gut; feature: human-associated habitat; material: faeces...
GGCAGCCGCCGACAAGACGATGACCGCCGATTCCGACAAAGCCTGCAGCCTTGCCCTTAGCTACGAAATCCTTCTCCATTTCCGGTGTAGCCAGATTAAAGGTAATGTTCATGTTGCTGCGAGCTTCGGGAGCAGCATGTCCTTTGTAAAAGCCGTTGCTGTTGTCGATAACGTCATAAATGAGCTTAGCCTTCGCTGCATTATTCTTGGCAATAGCATTTACGCCACCCTGCTTTTTAATCCAGTGCAGAGTTTTGTTAACCATATAAATGGCAAAGACAGGCGGTGTATTGTACAAAGAATCGTTATTGGCAAAGGTGCTGTACTTCAGCATAGTGGGCAGCTCCTCGCGTGCTGTAGCTAAAAAGCTTTTCTTGGCGATGACGATGACTACGCCTGCAGGACCAAGGTTTTTTTGCGCTCCTGCGTAGATAAGGTCAAAATCCTTAACGTTCACCTTGCGCGAAAGAATGTCGCTGGACATATCGCAGATAACGGGAACATCAAACTTGGGGAAATCCTTGTATTCGGTGCCGTAAATCGTATTGTTGGCAGTGAGGTGTACATAAGAAGTATCGGGGCGGAGTGTGAACTCCTGCGGAATGTAGCTGTGGTTCTTATCAGCGCTGCTAGCGGCCTCATAAACCTCGCCGTAGAATTTGCCTTCCGCCATGGCCTTCTTGGCCCAGACGCCGGTGTTGACATAAGCGGCGTATTTTTTAGTGTGGAAATTAGCAGCTGTCATCAAAAACTGAGTGCTGCCGCCGCCCTGGATGAACATAATCTCGTAGTCCTCGGGGATTTCCATCAGCTCGCGCAGCAGCTGCTTTGTTTCTGCATGCATGGCAGCGTATTCACTACTGCGATGGCTCATTTCAATGATGCTCATGCCGGTGTTTTGATAGTTTAAGAACTCCTCCTGCGCTTCCAGCAGTACCTCGAGCGGCATAGCGGAGGGACCGGCGTTAAAGTTATATGCTCTTTTCATTTGTTCTTTCCTTCTTCCTGAAAATAAATATGGCAAGCGCATCCCTTTGGGACGAGCTTGCCTTTATCTCGCGGTACCACCCAAATTGCCATTGCATAATTGCTTCACCTAAAAAAATAAGCCCTTCATCCCTATCTTGGGACGAGGACTGCTCGCGGTGCCACCCAATTTGCCTATGGCCAACTCTGAACGCTGTATCGGGCGCACCCGTCAAATTCGTCATTTGCCGCTTCGGAGCGGAACTAGTGTGCTTCGCTGCTGCCTTGCATCAACCGCCAGCTTTCTGAAAAGACCTGCACATTGCTTCTCCATCATTGCGTTGCGTAATGTGATTTGTAGATGATTATAGCACGCCTGCTTTTAGAGTCAAGTGTTTTTGTAAAGATTTTTTATGTATACAATTTTTTAAGCTGTTTTGTAACGTAGGTTACAGAAAAGTTGCTAAAAGTTTGTTTATGTGATAAAATAATTTTGACAACCGTGTTGCAGGGTGGCGTTGCCTTCCATTTCTTTTATAGAATGGAGGTGATGCTTATGAAAAAGTACGATTTTAAAGACCTTATGGCTTTTGGCGTATTTATTCTGGCGTTACTGACATTTATATTTCAGTTTAACAAATAATCCAGACATAAGAAAACCACCCCGAAACTTGCCGGTAGCAGGGTGGCTTTCAATCCATAAAAACTACTAAAGGCAACCCACCTTGAGGGCGGTTGTCTTTTCTATTTATAATATAGCACACTGCCGTTTTTTTTGCAAGTTGTGCATATTTAACTTGCGTATTTTCGCTGTTCATGTTAAAGTAAGCATGTAAACAAAATAACGCAACCGCTAGGGGCGCAATTTGCTGAGAGGACTGATGTCCGACCCTTTGAACCTGAATCTGGTTAAAACCAGCGTAGGAAAGCGAGCAGATTTCTGCAAAAAGACAATTCAACCGCTTTCCGACAGGAAAGCGGTCTTTTAATTATAAGGAGGAAAAATTATGGCAACACAAATGCAATTGGCACGCCAAGGTGTGATTACCGAAGCAATGAAAACTGTAGCAGAGCAGGAGCATGTAACTGCGGAGTTTATTCGTGAAGGCGTAGCAAACGGTACTATTGCTATTCCCTGTAACATCAATCATAAAAATATTATTCCGCGCGGTGTAGGCACCGGTCTTACCGTAAAGGTTAACGCTAACATCGGTACTTCCAGCAGCTATCCTGATCCGGAACCAGAGCTGGCAAAACTGCAGGCTGCTATTGACGCAGGTACGGATTCTGTTATGGACCTTTCCACCGGCAACAATATCAGCGCCTCCCGTCAGGCAATTATTGCTGCATCTACCGTAATGGTTGGCACTGTGCCTATGTATCAGGTAACTGTAGAAACCATTAAGAAGCGTGGCGCAGTGGTTGAGATGACTAAGGAAGATATTTTCGACGTTATCCGCCAGCAGGCTGCAGATGGCGCCGACTTCATGACCATTCATTGCGGCATTAACAAAAATGTGCTGAAAGCACTCATTGACGAAGGCCGTGAGATGGACGTTGTCAGCCGCGGCGGCAGCTTTATCACCGGCTGGATGCTGCACAATGACGCTGAAAACCCACTGTATGAATACTATGATGAAATTCTTGATATCTGTGCTGAATATGATGTAACCATCAGCCTTGGCGATGGCCTGCGTCCCGGCTGCATTGCTGATGCTACCGACAGAGCGCAGATTCAGGAGCTGCTGAACCTGGGTGAATTGACACAGCGCGCTTGGGATAAGGGCGTACAGGTTATGGTAGAAGGCCCCGGCCACGTGCCCTACAACCAGATTGCTGCGAATATGCAGCTGCAAAAACGCCTGTGCCACGGTGCACCGTTCTATGTGCTCGGACCTCTCGTAACCGACGTTGCTCCCGGCTATGATCATATTACCAGCGCTATCGGCGGTACTCTTGCTGCTGTCAGCGGTGCTAACTTCCTTTGCTACGTAACTCCGGCAGAGCATTTAGGCCTGCCTGACTTAAATGATGTACGCGAGGGTGTAATCGCTACCCGTATCGCTGCGCATGCCGCTGATTTGGCTAACGGTAACAAGCAGGCATGGGAGTGGGATCTGAAGATGGCAAGAGCACGTAAGGTTCTGGATTGGCCTGCTCAGCTTGATCTGGCTATCGACCCGGTAAAGGCTAAGGAATATCGCTGCCGCAAGAACAAATCCGATGATGAGGCTTGCTCCATGTGCGGTGATTACTGTGCAGTTAAAATTGTCGGTCAGTACTTGGAAGAGCATATGAGAAAGCATTAAATAAAATTGCTGATAATATTATAATTAATGTTTTTATAAGGATTTGAGAAGCAAAATATAAGAGAACACCTATTGCGTTATATTTGTTTGGCGCAGGTTGCGGTGTTCTCTTTACTTTTCATGATTAGCAAAATTGCACTAACTATGATATAATATAGATAATTATAATATTTCTAGAGGTAACTGATGGAAAAGAATATTTTAGAATATGTCGGCAAAAGCTTATATAAGACACATATTTTGAAGGAAATGAAGCGCTATGTGGTTTTCCGTGCGCGTTGCGCTATGCATAGCGGCAAGGTTGACGAACTGCTGCAGTTTTTTGCTGCGAACAGCAATCGTCAGGCTTGCCTGCAGGGAGCACCTGCGCTTTTGGAACAGACCACCAGAGCGTTTTTTTACAAAGGCTCAACCTGGGATGAACGTGTAGAGCTGGTGCAAAATCATCTGCTGATTATGGAAGAGTTGTTCAAGCCGGAGCTGATGGATAAATTGTACAGCAAGGGTGAAATGGTGCAGCTGTGGGAGGATTCCTATGATGACAAACCGCTGACGCTGCAGCTGTGGTTTCATGCTGGACAACGTAAGGAAGGCTGTATGTCTTTGGCTTTATTCTATGAAGGCGAGCCTTTATACCAGATCATGTTCTGGCTGGCAAAAAATAAAACAGACGGCAAGAATGTTATTTATATAGGTGCCCTACAGGGACCGCAGAACGGTAATGAGCTGATTAAGGGTATGACAAAGGCTTTCTTTGGCTATCGTACCAAAAACCTGATGTTTTATGGTCTGCGCTGCTTTGCTAAGGCTATCGGCATTGAAAATATTTTCGCTGTTACTAATGACGGCTATTACGCTATGAACCATGTACGTGTAGACCGTAAGCTAAAGACTGATTTCGGTTCCTTCTGGCAGGAGTGCGAGGGTGTTATCTGCTCAGATCGCCGCTTCTACATTATGCCGACTGCGGAACACCGCAAATCTATGGAGGAGCTGAAGCCGTCCAAAAGAGCACAGCATCGTCGTCGCTTTGCTAAAATGGATGAAATGAAGGCTGCTGTTAAGGCTGCTGTTGACAGCTATAAAAAATAAAATATTACTTGTTTGGTTTGCAATATAGGCATAAAAACTGTCTGCAATATTATTTATAGTAACAAACTGTACAAATTTTACATTGGATAAAGCAGAGGTTCAGAATAGAACCTCTGTTTTTTTTAGGTAAAACATGCTATAATGAAAATATATAGCTCTGATTGGAGGTAAGAAAATTGAAAAAACAGCTTGCAACTTTATTGTTGACCTTTATCTTTTGCTTTACTACAGTAATTCCAGGTTTTGCTGCTGATTCTGCTGTCCCGATGGCAGATAAAATCGGCGCTATGGAAAAAATGCTCTATGGCACGGAGCAGAGCGGTTCCTTGCTGCAACGTATGGATAGTCTGGAAGATGATGTTTACGGAACTATTACCAGCGATGCTATTATAAACCGCGTTGATAATATGTACGATTATCTTGAGGGTACTCCTGATAACGGTGAAGCTTCATTTGCTACTAAGCTGAATGTTGTAGAATGGAAAATGAACGAAAGCATGTCCGGCGGTGCTGCCAAAAACCGTATTGAAGCCACGGAAAAGCTGCTTTATGGTCAGAACCAGACAGGTTCTTTGAGCGGTCGTCTGGAAAGTCTGCTGAAGCTCGCTTCTTATACTGATGGCAATGTGCCTGTACAGCAGGTTGTGCTTCCGAAGGATTCTGTTTTTAAAATTGCTTTTACCTCTGAGCTGAGCACTAAAATGAGCCGTAAGGGTGATGTAGTTCATTTTAAGGCAGCGGATAACCTGTATGTAAACGACGTACTGGTGCTGCCAAAGGGGGCAACCGGTATCGGTGAGGTTAAGAAGGTTGTTCAGCCCGGTATTTTCGGTAAGGATGGCCGCATCGATATTGACTTTACCTGTATCTATGGTGTGGACGGAACCAAGATTCCCGTTACTGTAGGCGAGCTTGCTAAACAAAAGGCTGAAAGCATTGCCGGTGCAGCCGGAGCTGCTATCGGCGGTATGATTATCCTTGGTCCTGTGGGCCTGATTGGCGGTGCTTTTGTCAAGGGCAACAGCGTAACTATTCCGGTTGGTTGCGAAACCTTTGTCCAGACTGCTGAAGATACTTCTCTGCAAGGCGTTGTATATCAGGAATAAAATCGAAAATTATACGTGAAAAGCTCACTCTTTCGAGTGAGCTTTTGCTTTTTTTATGGTATAATATTAAGTGGATTATTATGAAAATTTTTCTTCATCAGTATAGAAAAGGAGTTTTTTATATGCATAAGACTTTTATAGCTACAGCTTTGGCACTGGGCATGTGCCTGCCTGTTTATGCGGAACAGTATACTAATTCGGATAGTGAACGTTATTCCGCTCCTGCTTTTGAAGATGAAGCAGAGAATACGACGGTTAACCAGGCTGTGCCTAGTAGAATAACTGAAAAAAGTGCTGAAAAAGAAGCACAGCAGGCTCTGCCTATTTATTTAAGTGCAGATCATGCAGAGTATGATAGTGTGAGTGGTGAATTCTACGCTAGCGGTAGTGTTGTTTTAAAGCAGGGAACGGATAAGCTGCTGACTGCATATGCTAAAGGCAACATGAAGACTGGTGATGTATGGCTGGAACAGGGAGCAGATTTAGTGCAGCCAGAAAACAAATTACATGGTAAATGGGCGCATTACAATTTTAATACTAAAACTGGTGAGATTAAAGAAATTAGTGGCAATGGTGTGAAGGATATTTATGACGCACCGCATGCTACAATTTATCCGGATAAGCTTGTTATAGACGAAGGTGGCAGAATGTCTCGTTGTCCGGCAGTTAAGCATCCTCCTTGCTTGTCGGTAACTGCAAAAACATTTGAAATTTATCCTAAGGAAAAAATGGTTGCCCGTGATGTAAAAGTATTTATTCGTGGTAAGCATATTTATTCTCGTGATATATGGGTGAATAATTTTAATGATGATGGTAAAACAAAAATTATGCCACGTGTTGGCTATGATAGCAGTGATAATGGTGCTTATGTGAAATTGGAACTTAGTCAGCCTATTACAGAACAAACAATGGTTGATATAGAACTTCCGCAGTATTCTAAAGTTGGTTTTAAGCCGGTATATAAAATTTCGCATAATGAACGCAATTTCAGAGTTTCCTATTTTAATGGTTGGGATGAAGATGATGACAATTGGTATAGAAAACAAAATACCTGGCGCTTCGATTATAAAAATCATCATATTATGAAGGGCTTGCCCTTAAGCTACTCTGGTTATTATGAATATGGTTTGTGGAATAAATGGAATCGTGATACGGGGAAAAGCGGCAGTAAAATATGGCGTAAGGAATATGCTGTTTATCTGAATCATGATCCGATTTATCTGTTCAATAGCAAAAATACTGTTTTAAATCTTACTGTTGGTAAAAAGTGGATTGGTGAAAGCAATACGGATGAGTTGCGTTCCACAAATATGTATTATGCAACCTTAGGTCAGAAGATTACTCCGCAATGGCGTACTTGGGTAGGTTATTATCGTGAAGATTGCTTTAGTAATTTGTATGAGATTGAGATTGGTCAGGCAGACATGGATCGAGAGCTGCGTAATGGCTTACAATGGACTCCTGACAAACGTAATGCTATAAGCGTTATCAATCGTTATGATCTTGTAAGTAAGAAAAACTATGAAACAGATTATCGCTGGCTGCACAAATTCTGTTGCTGGGCTTTGGAATTTACCTATGAAAAGAGTCAGCATGATGGCGATAATAGTTTTAAGGTACAATATTATTTCTATAATTTATAATTAAGAGGGAAATCATGGATAATTTGATTAAACAACGCTTTCTGGACCATCTGCAAGTGGCAAATGCTGTGATGAACAGCGCGATTCTAGCACAGATTGAGCGTATTGCTGTAGAAGTAAAAAAAGCGTTGGCTGAAGGCAACAAGGTTTTGTTCTGCGGCAACGGCGGCAGTGCAGCTGACAGCCAGCATCTGGCTGCCGAGTTTGTAGGCCGCTTTCAAAAGGAACGCGCCGGTCTGCCTGCTATCGCACTGACGGTAGATACCTCCATTCTGACTGCTGTCGGCAACGATTACGGCTATGATAAGGGTTTCGTGCGTCAGGGGCAGGCACTCGCACGTCCGGGCGATGTGCTGGTAGGCATTTCCACAAGCGGCAACAGCGCTAATGTTGTGGAAGCTGTTAAGCTGGCCAAGAGCATGGGTGTTTTCTGCGTAGGCATGACGGCTGAGGGCGGCGGTAAAATGAAGCTGCTGTGCGACGAGTGCATTGCTGTACCGGCGAAGGTTACTGCTCGTGCGCAGGAAATGCATATTTTGATAGGCCACATTTTATGTGAGCTGGTGGATGGTGAATAATTTGGCTGATTTAGCTGTAACAACTTTTTTAGCGGAACAGATTAAAAATGTACGCATTGCTGTTATCGGCGATGTGATGCTGGACAGATATTTCCATGGTGAGGTTAAACGCATTTCGCCGGAAGCACCTGTACCGGTAACACGTATTACAAAGATAAATTCTGTGTTGGGCGGTGCGGCAAACGTTGCTGCTAACCTAGCACATCTGGAATGTCAGGTTTTTATGGGCGGTGTGACAGGTGATGATGAAAACCGTCTGCTGCTGGAAAAGCTGATGGATGATGCAGGCATCAATCATCAGGGACTTGTGAAAAGTAAACGCCGCAAGACTATTACCAAGCTGCGTGTTTTGGGTGGCAATCAGCAGATGCTGCGACTTGATTTTGAAGAAACCGGCGATTTGTTCCCCGAAGAAATCATTGAGCTGCGTCATTGGCTGGCAGGCTTGCTTGATGAAGGCTTGGATGGCATTATTGTTTCTGATTATGCCAAGGGTGTCTGCTCGGATGATTTTTGCCAATGGGTGATTGCTCAGGGCAAGGCCTATGATATACCGGTGTTGATTGATCCTAAGGGAGCAGACTGGTCCAAGTATGACGGCTGTGATTTTATTACGCCTAATTTAAAGGAAATGTGTGAGGCTGCAGGCTGTCAGCGTGAAAACTCTGATGAAGCTGTTGTCAGCATGGCGCAGGCTGCACGCGAAAAATTCCATATCAAAAATGTTGTTGTTACCCGCAGTGAGCGCGGCATGAGCCTGGTTAACGCTGAGCAGGTGCTGCACAGCCCTGCTACCGCCATTGAAGTGTTTGATGTTTCCGGTGCTGGTGATACGGTGGCGGCTACGCTTCTGGCAGGTGTTGCAGGCAAGCTGGCGTTGGCTGATGCTGTTTATATGGCGAACCGTGCTGCAGGAATTGTTGTGGCTAAGGTTGGCACTTATCCGGTGCACCGTGACGAGCTGCTGAAAGATTTGCTGACGGAGGAACGCAAGCAGGGCCGTGGCTATCGCACGCTGAGCTGGCAGGAGATTGCTTCTCTGGCAGCAACCTGGAGAGCATGCGGCGAAAAGATTGTGTTCACCAACGGCTGTTTCGATATTCTGCATGTAGGCCATGTAACATATCTGGAGAAGGCGCGCAACCTTGGCAAGCACCTGATTGTCGGCTTGAATACGGACGCCTCCGTACGCCGTCTGAAGGGTGAAACAAGACCTTTGGTGCATGAACTGGACCGTGCGCGTGTACTTGCAGCGCTGGCCTGCGTAGATGCGGTAGTGCTGTTTGACCAGGATACTCCGACTGAGCTTATTGAAAAAATTCGTCCCGACATTCTCGTCAAGGGCGGTGATTACAAGCCTGAGGAGGTTGCCGGACGTGAATATGCCGGTGAAGTGCGCATTATAGAATTTGAAGATGGTTATTCCACAACCGGTGTGGTGGAAAAAATTGCCAAAATGGTTAAGGAGGGCAAATTATGATTATCGTAACTGGTGGTGCCGGTTTTATAGGCAGTAATATTGTTAAAGGCTTAAATGACCGTGGTATTGATGACATTCTTGTTGTTGATAACCTGACCAACATGGTTAAATTCAAAAATATCCAAGGCCTGAAGGTTAAGGATTATATGGATAAGTATGCTTTCATGGATGCACTGAAGGCAGGCAAATTCAATCATGAAAAAATCGACGTTATCTTCCATGAGGGCGCTTGCTCCGATACTATGGAATATAACGGCAAATACATGATGGAAAACAACTTTGAGTATACTAAAAATGTGCTGCATTTCTGCCTCGACAGAAAGATTCAGATGATGTATGCTTCCTCTGCTTCCACCTATGGCAGCGGTGCTCATGGCTTCCGTGAAGAGCCTGCCTGTGAGGAAGCACTGAATGTATATGCTTTCTCCAAGCTGTTCTTCGACAACTATCTGCGCCGTCTGCTGCCGCAGGCACAAAGCCAGGTAGTAGGCCTGCGTTATTTCAATGTATACGGTCCGCAGGAAAATCATAAGGGCAAAATGGCTTCTATGATTTATCAAATGTATAACCAATGGAAAGCAGAACATAAAGTTCGCCTGTTCGGTGAGTACGCTGGTTATGGACCGGGCGAGCATACTCGTGACTTTGTGTATGTAAAAGACGTTGTTAAGGTAAACTTCTACTTCTGGGATCATCCGGAAATCAGCGGTATTTTCAACTGCGGTACCGGCCATGCGCATCAGTTCAATACTCTGGCTAAGGCTGTGCTGAACCACTTTGGCAGCGGCGAGCTGGAATATGTACCGTTCCCTGAAGTGCTGAAGGGCAAATACCAGAGCTTTACCGAAGCAGATGACACTAACCTTTTGGCAGCAGGCTATGATGGAGGCTTTACTCCGATTGAAGAAGCTGCTGAGGAATATTGCCAGCTTCTCGACAAGACCGGCGGTTATTACGTTTATGAAGGCTAAGGCGGTATTTTTTGACAGAGATGGCGTGCTCAATGTTGATGTAGCCTATCTCTACAAAATTGAGGACCTGCGCTGGATTGACGGTGCACGCGAGGCTGTGGCGTATCTGACGCAGCTTGGCTATAAAATTTTTATTGTAACCAACCAGAGCGGTATTGCGCGCGGTTATTATACGGTAGAGCAGATGAATGAGCTGCATGCTTATATGCAGCGTGAAATTGCTGCAGCTGGTGGCAAAATAGAAAAAATCTATTACTGCCCGCATCATCCCGAGGGCAGCGTGCCGGAATATACCGGTGTGTGCGATTGTCGCAAACCTAAACCGGGAATGCTGCTGCAGGCGCTGGCAGAATATGATATCGACAAGGAGCAGAGCTTTTTAGTCGGTGACAGTAAGCGCGATGTGGAAGCAGCGGAGGCTGCCGGTGTAGAAGGCTATCTTTACACAGGCGGCAATCTGCTGGATTTCGTAAAAAATATTGTAAGCGAGAGATGATAATGGAGTATCGGAATATCCTGTTAATCAAAATGAGTTCTTTAGGTGATATCCTGCACACTTTGCCCTTTGCGGCAGCGCTGCGCAAGCGTTATCCCAAGGCGAAAATCACCTGGCTGGTGCATCCGCAGTTTGCCGGCTTTGTACCGGATCCTCCGGTGATTGACGAGGTGCTTTATTTTGATAAGGTAAAATTTAATAAGCTGGGCTTCAGTGATAAGCTGAAATATTTTTGCGAAATGCGCTCTTTGCTGCACAGCAAGCATTTTGACCTGGTGATAGATATGCAGGGCCTTTTCAAAAGTGCGGTGTTGGCTGCTATCAGCGGCTGCGATAACCGCATCGGCTATTGCGAAATGCGCGAGGGCAGCGGCCTTGTGAGCAAGGCGATTGGCGGAAGTCATAGTAAGGACCATGTTATTGAGCGCTATCTTGACGTGGCACGTTATCTTGGTGCCAAGGTTGATTCGTTGGATGATGTGGAATTCCCAATGCCGGATTTAAGCACGGAAACCGCTTCTGTGCAGCATAAACTGCAGGAGGCCGGCTGGCAGGGCGGCGATTACGTTGTTATTGTTCCCGGTGCACGCTGGTGGACGAAGGAATGGCCGGTCGAGTATTATATTGAGCTGGCGAAAAAGCTTACGGCTGACGGTACTGCCGTGGTGCTGGCAGGGGGACCTGATGATGCTGTCAAGGGGCAGAAGATTGCCGAAGGAACAGCGAGCTCATTGGTTATCGATTTGACGGGACAGACAAGCCTGCGTGAGCTGGCGGCGCTGATTAAGGGCTGCAGCTTTTACATCAGTGCGGATACCGGACCGCTGCATTTTGCGGCGGCTTTGAAAAAACCGCTTATAGCAATGTACGGACCGACGAAGGCTGACCGCACCGGACCATACGGCAGCAAAAATTCCACGGTATTGCTTTCGCCGGCAAAGTGTGCAGGCTGCTTGAAGAAAAAGTGCGATAACTGGCATTGTATGCATGATATAACGCCGGAAATGGTTTATAAAATTTATCAGGAAAAGGTGGCAAAAGGCTGATGGCACAAGCTGTAGAATTAAATGGCAAAAAAATATTGGTAACATTTTTGATGCATCTGGGAGACCTGACGCTGACCACGCCTTTCATCCATGCGCTGCGTAAGGCAGCACCGGATGCGCATATTACTTTTCTGGCAGATGAGAAGCTGAAGGATGTAGTACTGCACAATCCGTATTTAGATGAGGTTATCACGATTGACAAGAAGGGCAAGGACAACAGCCTGCTGGCGCTGATGGCCTGCGCCCGTCGTCTGAGCAAGATGGATTTTGATGTGCTGATTAACCTGCATCCGAATGAGCGTTGCAGCTTTATTGACGCTTTCACCAAAGTGAAATTGCGTTGCGGTACAACACACACCATGTTCAAACCGCTTTGGGATGTATTTACTCCGCTTAACCGCAAAATCCATGCGGCGGATATGTATCTTGATGTACTTACACAACTTGGTGTGCAGAAGCTGGAGCATAACGGTCTGGAGATTTTCCCGAGCGAGGAATATCAGCAGCATGCGGATGAATTCTGGCGCGAGCACGGTGTGTTCGTTTCGGATAAGCTGGTGGGCTTTAACATCGGCAGTGCTGTTGTTACAAAGCGCTGGGCGCCGGAGCGCTTTGCCAAGGTAGCTGATATTCTTGCGGAAAAGGGCTATAAGCTTGTATTCTTCGGTGGTACGATGGACGAAGAAATGGTGCAGGAGGCAGTCAGCTTTATGAAGACGACACCTGTGGTAGCAACCGGCAGCTTCCGTATTGGCGAGCTGGCGGCGGCAATGCGTCGCTGCAGCCTGATTATCACCAACGACAGCGGCCCGATGCACGTAGCAATCAGCCAGAAGGTGCCTATCGTAGCGATGTACGGTCCGTCCAGTCCAAAACTGTACGGTCCTTATACCAAGGATGCAACTATTGTGACCGCGTTGCCGCCATGCCCTGGTTGTGCAGGTGGCATGAAGCATAAGTGTGATGATATGCAATGTATGACACGTCTGACGGTAGAGCAGGTTGTACAGGCTGCTGAACAGATGCTGCAGCAAAAGGAGAAATAATTTTGAGTAAGCAAAGCATTATTACCGGAGAGGTTTTATTGCTGTGTGAAAGAGTGGAGATGGCGCAGTTTATGCATGCCTATCTCCGGCATTTATTTAAGCAGGGTATCAGCTTGCCTAACATGCAGATTGTAAATTATCAGAGTATCGATAAGTTAGACTTGCTGACTAAACGCCTTATACAGCTGGAAGGCAGAGAAATAGTGCAGAAGGCAGTATTCTTTGCTGACGCGGCTGATGAGCGCGAACGCCGAATGCAGAAATTTTTTGCAGTGCGTGACAATACTTTCTTTAGAGGAGTGGAGTATTGCACGCACTTTTTCTTTCCCGGCAAAAAAGCTACTAAACGTTGGCAAAAGGGTTATCTTGAGGATATGCTGCTGCAGTCGCTGCGGCGGGAAAGCTCGGAGTGCAGTGATTATTATAATCTGTATAATATGAGTGCGGAGTATTTGCAGTCAGTAAATTGCTGCCGTGGGCGAGAAAACAGATTAGTGAATTATAGCAGGCATTTACTGTACACATATCTGGCAGGAACAGAAAGGTATGTGGGCATGCGCTTGGGCGAGGCGGCTCTGGCAGGAGCCTTTGATTTGGAGCATCCGTGCTATGCGAGTCTCAAGGAATGCTTGCAAGGCTTAAACTAGAGCAGCAGAATGCGAGGTTATCAAAATAACTCAATTGATTTATTATATTGTGCAAAAGTGTTAGCTTTGTTAGCTGTCGTCCTTTCTAAATTTTGGAAAAGCAAATAAATATGTTATAATTAACAAACAAACTAAAAAAGGGGGAGCAACATTTATGTTCGGAGAAATCATTGGAGCAATCAGCAATTTTATGTATAGTTATTTGCTGATTATCATGCTCATCGGTGTAGGCCTGTACTACACTTTGCGTACTCGTCTGGTGCAGGTACGTATGTTTAGGGAAACTATTCGTGTTATTTTAGAGAAGCCTGTTGAATCCGGTGCGGTATCATCCTTCCAGGCTTTGATGGTATCTACTGCGTCCCGTGTAGGTACCGGTAATATTATCGGCATTTCCACAGCTATCTGCCTCGGCGGTTATGGTGCTGTGTTCTGGATGTGGGTTATTGCTGTTGTTGGCGGCGCTTCTGCTTTTATTGAAAGCACCCTGGCACAGATTTACAAGAAACGTGGTCCGCACGGCAGCTACGGCGGCCCTGCATACTACATCGAAGCTGCTTTGGGCAGCCGCGGTCTGGCAGTGCTTTTTGCTTTGGCCTTGATTGTAACCTATGGCTGCGGCTTTAATATGCTGTGCTCCTACAATCTGCAATCCACCTTTGCTGCTCTGAGCTTCTATAATCCGGATACAACTCCCTGGATTATCGGCGCAGTAGAAGCAGTGCTCGTAGGCTATTGCCTGCTGGGCGGTGGCAAGCGCGTTATCAAAGCAACCTCTACTCTGGTTCCGTTGATGGGCGTTATCTATATTTCTGTAGCATTTATCCTTACTATTATGCATATCAATCTGGTTCCCGGCGTTGTAGGCAGAATTTTTGCTGAAGCATTTGACTTCACTGCAATTTTCGGTGGCTTTGCCGGCAGCTGCATGATGTTCGGTATCAAACGCGGTCTGTACAGCAACGAAGCAGGTGTTGGTTCTGCTCCGAACGCTGCTGCTGCTGCTGACGTTTCTCACCCGGTTAAGCAAGGTCTTGTCCAGATGCTGTCCGTATTTATTGATACCCTGCTGATTTGCACCGCTACCGCTTTTATGTGCCTGAGCTCCGGCATCGAGCCGACTAAGGAGCTTGCCGGTGCGCCTTATGTACAGGCAGCTCTGGCAGCAAGCATGGGCGATTATGCTAAGCTGTTTATCACTGTATCTATGGTACTGTTTGCCTTCACTACTCTGCTGGGCAACCTGTATTATGTAGATAATGCTTTTGCTTATGTTCTGAAGCATGTTCCGGGCAAAACCTTTACTCTGTGCTACCGCATTCTGGCTTGCGTACTGATTTTCATCGGTGCCGGCTCCAGTATGGGTACAATGTGGGATTTGGCAGATGTTACCATGGGCTTCATGGCAATTATCAACTTGCCTGTTATCTGCATTCTGGGCGGTCCTGCTCTGCGTGCGCTTGATGATTACACCGAGCAGCGCAATGCCGGTAAGAATCCTGAGTTTAAGGCCTGCAAGATTGCTCTGACTCAAAAGCTGGACTACTGGCAGGATTAATATTTGTTCGTTTGAGCTGTTACGAGCTTTCGTAGCAGCTCTTTTTTGTTTGTAAAGTTGATTTTGCTTATCGGTGACAAAGAAGTGGGACATATATAACAAAACTTCGGTGAAAACAACATCGCGATGCTATTTTTACCGAAGCTTTAAAGGTTAAATCAGATATACAGGTATATAGTAGGTTTGCTCATTGATAGGTCTTATCTTATCGCAAGAATCAATAACTAAACCGGTAGCAATATTAAGATGATACTTATCAAGAACGCTAAAGTTTTTTGTTGCTTTTTTAGGCGCTATACCTTGCTTTATTTCAATTGGACAGATGGTAGAACCATCAACATATAACAAATCAATTTCCTTTTGGTCAGTATCCCTATAATAGAACAGGAAATCCTTAGGAGTTTTACCATGTGCGTAAAAATTTTTGACGAGTTCGCTGACAATATATGTTTCGTAAAAAGCGCCGCTCATAGCGCATTTCTCCAACATTTCTGCATCAGGCCATTTGCAGAGATAAGCGCAGAGACCCGTATCCAAAAAATACATTTTAGGTGCTTTAATAATGCGGTTAGAAATGTTAGCCATATATGGTTGTAGCAGGTAAATAATACCGGAGGTTTCTAAAATAGAAATCCATTTTTTGCATGTTCTTACGTCTATGCCGACATTGCGGGCGATTTCGTCATAATGCAGCTCTTGCGCAGTTCTTAAAGCAACAATAGAAATAAAGTTTCTGAACTGCATTTCACTGGAAGCAGCAATAAGCTTACGGACATCTTTTTCAATATATGTATCGACATATGCTTTAAAATAAATATCTCGTTTAGAGATGCCGGTAAAAATATCTGGCATGCCGCCATTAAAGATATCCTGATAAATTTCTCGCCTGGTTCTATAAGAAATTTTTTTGCTGCGTTCCAATGCTATTAATTTTTGGATATCAGCAGAAAACAAGTTATTAGGATATGCATATTTTTCTGCTTGGGAAAGAGAAAGCATTTCGATTACTCCACATCTGCCTGCAAGGGAATCGCTGATACCTTCCTGTAGCTCAAAACGGTTAGAACCGGTTAAAATATACATAATTTGTCTTTTTTCGTTGTTACGCAGCCAGACTAAACGCTGTTCATCTATTTTTATTTTTATTTCATCCAGCAGATTAGGTGCTTTTTGAATTTCATCAATAATTACGGGCCAGCCATATTGTTCAAGAAACAAGCGTGGATTATTAATAGCTAGAGCGCGGTCATCTGCGTCATCAAGAGTGACCATAGGAATTTTATCACCGAATAGCATATTAATTGTTGTTGATTTGCCGACTTGTCGTGGTCCATAGATGACTATACAAGGGAAAGATGCTGCTGCATCAAGGATGGTTTGCTCAACATAGCGTTTGATATACATGACAGATCCTCCTTTAGAAATATATAGAACGATAGCTAGTTCTCATTATTGTAAGTTCATTATATAACAAAACCTCGGTGAAAACAACATCGCGATGCTATTTTCACCGAAGTTTTGCTGTGGTTGCGTGCTATGGCGTTTTTACCCTACCTGTTATCGTATAATATGCTCAAAAGGTTCTTTGAAAACTAAATAGCACAAAACATATTTAGTGAACTACTATTTTTGCCCTAGCCTGCTTGTTATAATGAATGCAAGAAGTAAGACAAATACTGAGTTGTTGGTAGAAGTTTTATATGTATGAGATAAGAGAGGGTGCAAAACATGAACTTAAAAAAGGCATTTCAATATCAAAAACAGATTGGCAAACTTATGACTGATATTGTTGGTGATGACTTGGAGATTATAAAAACACCTGTTAACACTAAAACAACAGCAGCTGCTAATCCCAATAAGTTTCTAGTGAATAAGGAAGTTTATAAACGTAGCGAATTAAACTACCTTTTTCCTACGGAGCAGCAAATCTATAAGGATGAAGTAAAGGTATTAAAATCATATAATACCAAAGGTTATGCATTGCCAAAACTGATTGCTGTTTATAATTATTTGGCAGATTGCCGCAGACTTTTGGCGGAAGCGATTGCTAAAACTAAGCTTAGTTTAAAGATTGGTGCTAATGCTTACAGTTATGATGCAGCAGTTATTTATGCTAATGATTTGCGTAAGACGCTTACATTATACGATTGTATTGCAAATATGGGCGAAACGGAAAAGGACGAGGTTCAAAAGCTTGCCTTTAGCCGTAATAATGAGAAGCTGATAGCAGAATATACAGTAACGCATGTTAAAACGCCTATACTTGAAGCGGTACAGGCTGCTAAAACTGAATATGACCGTCTTTTAGAGCTGACGAGTGAGTTGAGTGATGCGATTGAAGCAGCTGCGCTCACAAGCAGGATAGATAACAAGGCTGTGCCTGCTTTCCCTGTTACTGCTGATCTTGATTATATTTACACACATCTGGAGAAGCTGCAAAATAAATAAACTTGTTTATACGTAGGCGTAATTTGTTTATGTCTGCAAGCAATTAAATATTGATAGTAAAGCTAACTGCAAACAGCTTTTGATTTATAGATTGCAACCATATTTCTTCCTAAATTATGGGAAACAAAGAAATTTTGGCTATATTAAGCTGTCTTGGCGGAGAGGTTAAGATACCTATGCTATGATTATTGGTCGTTAAAAGTGCAGAGCTAGGATAAAAATCGCAACTTGCTTGATGATATAATAAATATGCTAGATGCATATTATTATACTGCCAAACACCAAGCGACTAAACACGATAATCGTTATTCGTAGTTACGTTAAGCGTAAATAGCTAATCTTTGGTTTACATGATATACAGAAGCTGTTTTGCAGAGGACTTTATTATAACTGCTGGACGTGGGATGGGCAAGTCATCCTGCGTCTGGCTTTTGTTATTTTGCGGATTGCGTTTTGTTTACCGAAAATAAGCAAACATTATACACGTTACATCGCGCCATTTTTGCCACAGCTGTTGCGCTAAAATGAAGCTATAAAAATTTATTGCAGAAAATAGCTCAAGGAGGTCGCGCAATGCTGATTAAAGGTTTAGGACGTGTAGAAGGAACGGTAGAAGATTTACAACCTGTAACATTGAAGCAACTTATTCCGCTAGATTTGCTTGATTCGTTTATAGGGATTTATTGGCACGTAGGCAAGGGTAAGTTTATCATTTATAAAGCTCCATTGCTTGATGCAAAGTATGCTGTGGTGGAAATGGGGCAGGCTTATGATGAGCAGACGAATACAGATGATTTACAGATAGATTATAATGTCTTTCACATGGATATCTGGTATGAGGATGTATTGAAAAAATATCCGGAGTTTGTTGGCTGTGAGTTTGATTATTTTTCGCGTGGCAGGATACTTTATGAAGTGCAGCAGAAGAAGTTTGTGATTTATGGCTCTAAGAGGTTGTTAAATTCTGCAAAGGTAGTGGAATTTTTGGCGCGGGAGTTTATGCTGCCAAAAGGCGGATTTTTGGTTAATGATAAGATTTATAAGGATAAAGATGATGTGAGAAGTTTGAGGGAGATGGAGTGTGGGATTTATGCTTGAGAAAAGAGTTCCTCCGCAAAATATAGAAGCAGAGCAGGCTGTATTGGGTGCAATGCTTATTGACAAAGAAGCTATCATTCAAGTGAGCGAGATTTTGACAAATATTGATTTTTATCGTGAAGCACATCGTGTTATTTTTGAAGCAATGCTCGAACTATATAATAAGCATGAAGCCGTGGATATGGTTACAGTTACAGAAATCTTGAAGCGCGACAATAAGCTTGAAGATATTGGCGGCCTTGCTTATATCACAAGCTTGGCGAACGTTGTAGTGACTGCAGCGAATGTTAAGTATCATGCGGACATTGTTGCCGAAAAGTCTGTATTGCGTCAGCTCGTACGTGTTGCTACAGAGATTGCAGCGAGGGGTGATGAAGCGAATGAAGATGTTGGCACTTTACTGGACACGGCAGAAAGGCGTATTCTGGAAATTTCCAATCGCAATAAGAAAACAGATTTTACGCCGATTAATGAGGTGCTCATGACGACTGTGCAGAATATTGAAAAGCTCATTAACAATAAAGGTGGCTTGACGGGCTTGCCTTCAGGCTTTACTGATTTAGATAAGCTTACAAGCGGTCTGAATCCGTCTGATTTTATTATTTTAGCAGCACGGCCTTCTATGGGAAAAACAGCATTAGCACTCAACATTGTGCAAAATGTCGCTTTGCGTGCGCATAAGAAGATTGGCGGCGAACCGCGCAGCGTGGCTTTTTTCAGTTTGGAGATGAATGAAGGAGAACTCGTCAAGCGTATGATTTGTGCGGAAGCGGGAATTGATAGCCAGCGTTTGCGCATGGGTGAGATGAGCGACAGAGATTGGGAAGCACTGTGGGGTGCATGTGACATGATAAGCAAGGCAAAGATTTACATTGATGATACACCATTTATTACTGTTATGGAGATGCGCAGCCGTGCACGCCGACTGAAAGCAGAGCATGGACTGGATTTAATTGTTGTCGATTATCTGCAATTGATGCAGGGCAGCAGTAAGAGCAGTCATTCTGATAACCGTCAACAGGAGGTTTCGGAAATTTCGCGTTCATTGAAGGCTCTGGCACGTGAATTGAATGTTCCTGTGCTGTCATTGTCGCAGTTGAGCCGCAGTGTGGAGCAACGTGCTGTGCAGCGCCCGATGTTGAGTGATTTGCGTGAATCTGGTTCGTTGGAGCAGGACGCAGACATTGTTGCTTTTCTTTATCGGGAGGATTATTATAAGCCAGATACGGAGAAAAAGCATACAGAGTTGATTATCGCCAAGCATCGTAATGGACCTGTTGATACGGTTAATTTGTTTTTCGATAAGAAGTGTACGAAGTTTGTGGGGCTTAGTAAAAGAGATGAAGCTTGTTAAATTAATAAAAGTGGAATGGTGGCAGGGGTTTTAGGCGATGGTGGAGAATATGTAAGTAGTTTGTTGCGTAAGGAGGTTTTGAATATGGCAAACCAGGAAGCAGAAAAGATTTTACAAGAAGACTTAGGCGTTGTAATATTAAGCGCTTTTCCCCAAAATATTAATATACGTTATGATGATTCAGAACATATTTTAACTATGACTCTTTTATCTAAAGCTGTTGGATTAGGTAAGGATGAAAATTTAAATATGCAAAATGATGCCGCTGCATTTGAAGCATGGGCGTTAATCATAAAAGCACAAACTTCTATTGATGATTTGAAAATTAAATTAGATGTAAAAGGATTAACTAGCGATATGTATGATAAAGATATACCTTCTTCTGTTCATTTTGGTAGATTTTTGTATCGTATTTTAAAATTTAGTGAACAATATAAAGCTTGGTTTACTTTATCCTCGTGTTTGGAAGATGTGAAGAATAAGTTTGCTGAATTTTTGGCAGATGGTGAGTTTGTTAATAATGTACCTTCAGGAGAAGCATGTAAGGTTGAAACATCTTTAAGTTTAGAAGGGCATGTTGAAAAACGTTTTTGTGATACTGATAGTAATGGAAAGCTAATATTAGGTTTTGATGGTAGAAATGTTGTTATGAATAGACAACTGCCTGTAGGCCTGTTTAAAAAAAGAAATTTAAAAGATAAAAAAGGGAAAGCTGTTTTTACAGGCAAAAAATCAGCAATAGATTTTTGGGTATTAGATGGAAATAAATTTAATATCTATGAGTTAAAAGCTAAAAACTCAATGGTAGGAATATTGACAGAAATATTTTTTTATAGTAATTATGTAAGGGATGTATATTGGCATAAGAAATTACAAAAAGAAAGTTGCAATGTAAAGCTTGAATCTCCTAAAACAACGGATAGAGACTATGATAAGTTGTATAGTATTAGTGATGATATTAGTAAGATAACAGGATGGCTATTAGCTGATAAGTTTCATCCTGCTATTACAGAGAAAGTTTTAGAGCTTATGAATAAAAATACTATACAAGAAGAATTGCAGTATAAAATGAAGAGATATAAGATTAATATGTATTTTTCCAGTGTTAATGGAGAATAAGTTCATTTCAACTTCTCTCGCCCCGCGCGTCGGGGCGTTTTCTTTACCCAAAACAAACATCGGCTATACTATTTTTGCCATATCTGTTATCGTATACTATTCTCACAAAGTTCTTTGGAAACAGCATAGTTGATGTAACTACTAAAATATTTTTTGTTAGGAAGGATGGAGATAAAGTGCAAAAGATAAATTTTCATAAAAATGATAATACAGAACAAAAATGTGAGCCTGATTATATAACCGCGCATGAATATTCTATGTTTAACAGAAGACTGCTTGAACATGATAAAAGATGTGGATGTTTTCATTGCCTTAAAGTTTTTGACACCAAAGAGTTAGAATTGGTTGATTTTGACTTAACTGCACTGTGTCCATATTGTGGCATAGATGCTGTTATAGGCGAGAGTGCAGGCTATCCATTAACAGAAGAATTTTTGAAGAAGATGAGAGATTATTGGTTTAGCTGCTAAGATACAATGATAGTTTGAGATAAATAATAGGGAGCGATAAGATGTCTACTAACATAAAATTTCTTCATGCCGACCAGATTGGCGGCTGCGTAACTTTGATTAGCACAGACACAACGAAGATTTGCATTGATTTTGGCGAGAATCTGCCGGGCAGCAAGCATAAAGAAGAGCTGGAGGTCGAAGGCCTGACTTCTGGCGAGGTGCAATACGACGCAGTATTCTTCACGCATTATCATGGCGACCACATCGGGCGGTTCAATAAAATACTTCCGGGGATTCCCCTGTACATGAGCCAGATGTGCCGCTATGCGCTGCTCAATATTTACCACGCTTTGGCGAAGCACGATGCGCAGTACAAGAAGCAGATTGAGATTTTGGAAGACAGAACGCGTAATCATGTGCTCTGGCCCCAGCAGGCTGTGCAGGTTGGCGATATTAAAGTCACGCCTTACACCATCGACCATTCGGCAGAGGCGGCGATGATGTTTCTGATTGAAACGCCGGATAAGCGTATTTTGCACATGGGCGATTTCCGCACGCATGGCTTTATGAGCGAGAAGCTTAAAAAGCTGCTGTTGCATTATGTATTGAGCTTGGGGCTGCGTTCTAAGCCTGTAGATATTCTGATTACCGAGGGCACAAATATGACGCGCGAGGAGGGCGCGCCGCTGACGGAAGATGAACTTCTTACGCCGGCTTGTGCGTTGATGCGAGAGCATAAGCTGGTCTTTTGTATCTGTTCGTCGACGAATTTTATCCGCCTGCGCAATTTTTATCGTGCTGCACGGGATGCGCACAAGATTGTGCTGGCAAGCAGGTATATGCTGGAGCAGGTGCAGAGCTATTATCAATATAAGCTGGATTTGTATGCATATCTGAATAATTACCAACAGGACAGGCAGGTCAGATTGCCAGGAATGTACAGCCTGCTGCTGGATAAAGAAGTGTTACAGGATAAATTGGCCTACAAGTTACAGGAAAAAAAGCTGCGTGAACGTGGCGCACTGATTTTTCTGAGCGGAACGCAGGCTGCGGAGAAGCTGCAAAAGCTGGCGACGCAATATAGCGATCTGCAGCCACTGGTAATTTATTCCCAATGGTCAGGCTATATTAAGGACAAAGGTGCAGAGTATTATAATGCGGAGCTGGCTGAGGTGTGCGCAAAATATAATACTGTACAATTGCACACGAGCGGACACGCGTCGAAAGAGGCTGTGGAAGAGATTATCAAACTTATAGACGCTCGTGATTATACTGAGATTATTCATTCAGATGCAGCAGAGCGCAGGTATAGGCATAAAACGCAGACTGCTTGACGCGACGTTGTTTTAGCTATATGATTTTACATAAAGAGCAGATTATGCCTTGTGGCGAAAGTGAGGTTATGGCTTATGGCAGATAATGAGGTAAAAAATCCGAATAAGTATCGTTTGCTGCGCGTTTTTGAATATATGCAGGATACGGACGAGGAACATCCGCTGAATATTTCGCAGCTTATCGCTAAACTGCAAGAAGACGATGAGTACGAAAAAGAACCTGACCGCAAGTCGATTATGCGTGACTTGCAGGCTATCAGGGATTGCGGTTACGAGTTGGCAGATTGCGAGAATCATAACAAAGGCAAATATATGCTCCACGGCAAGCATACGACAAAAAGTCCTTTTGAGAATTATCAGCTGAAGCTTTTGGCAGATGTGGTCAAATCAGCACATTTTTTATCGCGTGAGGACGCACAGAAGCTGATGCAGAAGATTATGGAGTTGGCAACGCCGACGGGCAGGGAGAATCTGCGCAAGACTGTCGTGGAGGATTATTCGCTGAATGTCGGGGATAGGAAAGCCAAGCTGGCTTTTAGTGATGTTTTAGAGGCTATTTTGCAGAAAAAGCAGCTTAGCTTTCAATATAATGATAAGTTTTTGCCGGATCCTAAGAATGAGGATTTGAGTTATGAAGGTTTTACGTATATTATCAGCCCCTATTATCTTGTACCTATGAATAGTGATTATTATGTTATTGCCAATAAAGCCCCCCATGATGATTTTTGCCATTTCCATTTGTCGAAGATGGTGAATGTAGAAATTGTCGAGCAAGCCGCCAGAAGTATTAGCCAAATTACTTCTTATAAAAAACTGGAGGACGAGGGCAAGGCGATTAAGGAGTATTTGCGCGAGCATATCAATATGTGGTTTGGCGAAACGCAATTTGTGCAGCTGCATTGCCGTAAGCAGCGACGTTTGGATATTCTTGCGAAGTTTGGCAGCGGCGTAAAGATCTATGATTGCCCAAACGACAAGGAATATTTTTCGGTGAGCGTAAAAGTTCCTGCGAGCGGCGGCTTTTTCGGCTGGGTGGCAGGCTTTGGCGGCGATATTGTGATTCAGGGACCGGAGCTTGTGCGCGAAAAGTATAAGGTGTATCTGCAAAAGCTGTTAGAAAAATATGTAGAGGGCGATAGAGTTTGTGAGTGATGTTAAGCACTGTTTGTATTACGAGTTTGTAACGCAGGCGGTGTTTTTTTGCTGTGAATAATTTGCGCTTTTACAAGCTTATACCAATCACATGCGTTGTTTTTATATGTTGCAGGCATTATTTCAGAAAATTTTTCTTTGCTACTAGCAGTATTTTCAGAATTAATGTAGAATAGATACGTAATAAAGCAATTTTTTGGTCAAGGTTGTTTTATGTCCTTTGCGAAGGAGGGAAAGACGATGATTTATAATTATTATCCTGGCTGCACGCTGTCAACGAAGG
>ENA-ORNI01000741-ORNI01000741.1-human-gut-metagenome-genome-assembly--contig:-NODE-741-length-24083-cov-4.18795_pt1 | contig 24083 bp, 18 predicted proteins | sample MGYA00242118_ERZ509028 | MGnify/ENA primary metagenome ERZ509028 (study PRJEB26280, sample SAMEA2338755) | human gut metagenome | biome: human gut; feature: human-associated habitat; material: faeces...
GGTGGGAGCAGCGCCTGTGCCGCCGCGGAAACCGTCGATGGCAATGATGTCGGCGCCGCTTCTTGCGATTCCGCTTGCGATTGCTGCGATATTATGTACTGCGGCAACCTTAACGATAACCGGTTTTTTGTATTCCGAAGCTTCTTTCAGGGAGAAAACAAGCTGACGCAAATCCTCGATGGAATAGATATCGTGATGGGGGGCCGGAGAGATGGCGTCAGAGCCTTCCGGGATCATTCGCGTGCGTGAGACGTCTCCCACAATTTTTGCCCCGGGAAGATGGCCTCCGATCCCGGGCTTTGCGCCCTGTCCCATTTTGATTTCAATGGCAGCTCCGGCATTTAAATACTTTTCATGGACGCCGAAACGTCCGGAAGCGACCTGGACGATGGTATTTTCACCATAACAGTAAAAATCCTCGTGGAGACCGCCTTCGCCGGTATTGTAAAGGATTCCCAGTTCTGTGGCTGCCAGGGCAAGGGATTTGTGGGCATTGTAGCTGATGGAACCATAGCTCATGGCAGAAAACATAACGGGCATGGAAAGATCCAGCTGGGGAGGAAGCTGGCAGTCCAGCTTTCCTTCTGCATTGCGGCTTACTCTCTGTGGCTTTTTTCCCAGATAGGTTCTGGTTTCCATTGGTTCCCGCAGAGGATCAATGGAGGGATTTGTTACCTGGGAGGCATTGATCAGTATTTTATCCCAGTAAACGGGGAAGGGCTTGGGATTGCCCATAGAAGAAAGAAGAACGCCTCCGCTGTTTGCCTGCTTATAGATCTCTTTAATCGTATTGTTCTGCCAGTTGGAGTTTTCCCTGAGAGAGCAGTCGGTTTTTACGATCTTCAGCGCTCTGGTTGGACAGAAGGAAACGCACCGCTGGCAGTTTACGCATTTTGATTCGTCACACTTCATGACTCCCAGTTCCTCATCATAGCTGTGAACCTCATTGGCACATTGCCGTTCGCACGCACGACAGACCGTGCAGCGGTCTTCGTTTCGGATTACTTCAAATTCTGGATAGATAAATTCGATACCCATTAAAACGCACCTTCCTTTACTTTTACAATAACAGGCTCTCCGCCGGCGGGAGACCAGATATTTTCTGCATTTGGTTCCATGGTCCGGATCGCGGCTTCCTCACTGGCAATAAAAACCTTATCATCTTTTTCTCCGATTACCATGGAGCGGAGCTTCAAGCGGTCATTGAGAGCCATCAGTCCGCCGTTAAAGCCTAAAACGATAGAGAACGGGCCGGTGATCAGCAGGCTGGAAAACATGGTTCTTAAATAGGTATGTTTTTTCTGATCCTCCAGATCTGTTTTTGAAGCGATGGTACTCCAAAAAGGCGCCGCAATGACGCTTGCGGCTTCACCGAGGGTAAGTCCCTGTACGCGGAGCAGATAATCCATGATATAGGTAATTACTTCTGTGTCCGTCTGAAGGGTGCATTTATAGCCGAACATTTCGATAAAGCGGCGGTTAGCGTCATAAGAGGAGATTTCACCGTTATGTACGATGGAATAATCCAGTAATGTAAAGGGGTGCGCTCCGCCCCACCATCCCGGGGTGTTTGTGGGATAACGTCCATGGGCAGTCCATGAGTAACCTTCATATTCTTCCAGTTTATAAAAGACGCCTACATCCTCGGGAAATCCTACTGCTTTAAATGTACCCATGTTTTTTCCGCTGGAGAAAACATATGCTCCGGACATTTCCGCATTGATTTTCATAACCGTCTGGGCAACAAATTCTTTTTCATCCAGCTGCATCGAAGCCAGAACCGATTTTAAGGGTGCGACGAAATATCTCCATATAATAGGTTCATCTGTGATCGCCGGGAGCTTACGGGTAGGGATAACCTCGGATTGAACGATCTCAAATTGTTCCTTTAAAAAAGCTTCGCATTTCTTTCTTGTATCGCGGGTGTCAAAAAACATATGCAGTGCGTAAAATTCTTTATATTCAGGATAAATGCCGTAGCCTGCAAAGCCGCCGCCCAATCCGTTGGAGCGGTCATGCATAGGCTTCATGGAATTTGTGATACTTTCGCCGGACATCTTATTTCCATCTTTGGAAATTACTGCCGAGATTGCACAGCCTGAAGGGATTCTCACCTGACCTTCGATCTTCATACATTTTGTACCTTCCTTTCAATAAATAAAAAAGCAGGGACATTCATTTTTAAGCAGAATTTTCTCTGATTTAAAAATGAACGCCCTTGCTCATATTCACTATTTATACAGCTCTGAACAGGGTTTGTCAAGAGGTTTGTCAGGAGAAAAAAGTGCTTGACAAATGATTTTTCGGGGTGTATTATGCCACACATAAAGGCAAGGATGTCTTTTGCAGCACAGGAAAGGTGCTGTGAAGGACATCCTTGCTTTTTGTATTAAAATATGCTGCTGGAGAGGAGATTGTTATGAAAAAGGTATCAGATTATTTTGGATGTAAGGTATTTGACGACAGAGTAATGAAAGCAAGACTGTCATCAAAGGTATATCAGTCGCTGAGAAAAACCATTGATGAAGGCGCAAAGCTTGATATCAGTGTGGCGAATGCCGTTGCGGCAGCCATGAAAGATTGGGCGGTTGAAAATGGAGCGACACATTATACACACTGGTTTCAGCCCCTTACCGGCGTAACGGCAGAAAAGCATGACAGTTTTATTTCCCCGTCGCCGGATGGCGGTGTGATTATGGAATTTTCAGGAAAAGAACTGATCAAGGGAGAACCTGACGCATCTTCTTTTCCGTCCGGCGGCCTTAGGGCTACCTTTGAGGCAAGGGGATATACGGCATGGGATCCTACCTCATACGCATTTATTAAAGGGAAGTCACTGTGCATCCCCACTGCATTCTGTTCTTATGGGGGAGAGGCGCTTGATAAAAAAACTCCCCTTCTCCGCTCCATGGAAGCCTTAAACAGACAGGCTATGCGTATCCTCCATCTTTTTGGAAATGAGGATGTGAAATGCGTCCGCACCTCGGTCGGTCCGGAGCAGGAGTATTTCCTTATTACAGAGGAAATGTATGAGCAGAGAAAGGATATCCGTTTTACAGGGCGTACCCTTTTCGGTGCGAAGCCGCCAAAGGGGCAGGAGATGGATGATCATTATTTTGGCGTAATTAAGCCGAGAGTAGCCGCCTATATGGATGAGCTGAATGAAGAACTCTGGAAGCTGGGGATTCTTGCAAAAACAGAGCATAACGAAGTAGCTCCGGCACAGCATGAGCTTGCCCCCATCTATACCACAACCAATATTGCAACCGATCACAATCAGCTTACTATGGAAATAATGCAGAAGGTAGCGGTAAAGCATGGTCTGGTATGCCTTCTCCACGAAAAGCCTTTTGCAGGAGTCAATGGAAGCGGTAAGCACAACAACTGGTCCCTGGCAACGGATAAGGGTGTAAACCTGCTTTCGCCGGGTGAAACACCCTATGAGAACGCACAGTTTTTATTATTCCTGTGTGCAGTGATCAAAGCGGTAGATGATTATCAGGATCTGCTCCGCCTTTCCGTGGCAACGGCAGGAAATGATCACCGGCTTGGAGCAAATGAAGCGCCTCCCGCAGTGGTATCCATCTTCCTTGGAGATGAATTAAACGGGGTTCTGGAGGCAATAGAGAACGATACCCCATATGCGGGCACAGAAAAAACCCAGATGAAGCTGGGAGTAAATGTGCTCCCCAAATTTAACAGGGATACCACGGATCGCAACCGTACTTCACCCTTTGCATTTACCGGAAATAAGTTCGAGTTCCGTATGCTGGGCTCATCCAACAGTATTGCCTGCGCCAATATCATGTTAAACAGCGCAGTAGCCGAAAGCCTGAAAATCTATGCAGACCGACTGGAAAAAGCAGAGGATTTTGAAAGCGCTTTACATGAAATGATCCGAAAGACCATCAAAGACCATAAGCATATTATCTTTAATGGAAATGGATATGATGATACATGGATTAAGGAAGCTACGGAGAAGAGGGGACTTCTCAACTACCGGACCACGCCGGACTGCATGCCTCATCTTCTGGATGAAAAAAATGTACGGATGCTTACCTCCCATAAAGTATTTTCAGAGGCAGAATTAAAATCCAGATGCGAGATCATGCTGGACAACTATTGTAAGACCGTTCTGATCGAGGCAAATACCATGATCGATATGGCAAAAACCGAAATTGCCCCGGCTGTAAGCGAATACGTGCTGGAGCTTGCAAAAACAGCGGCTGCAAAGAAAGCGGCAGAGAGTTCGATTTCCTGCAATTATGAAACCGGACTGCTGAAGAAGCTGGCAATTCTGGAGGATCAGATCATGATCAAGGCAGAGGAATTGGAGGATGCAGTGCTTAAGGTTCAGGATATTACGGATATCACTGAGGAATCCTGCATGATCAGGGACAGGGTTTTAAGTAAAATGGGAGAGCTGCGGATCGCCTGCGACAGTGCAGAAACCATGACCGCAAAGAAATTCTGGCCCTTCCCGACTTACGGAGATTTATTATTCAGCGTAAGATAAGTTTCGGCGGAAACTCTGGATCATACAACAACAGAAAGAAGGAATGTTTATGACGTACAGTGCGGTTAACACAATCTGGGTACTGTTTGGAGCAGCAATGGTATTTTTCATGCAGGCAGGTTTTTCTATGTGTGAAGCAGGTTTTACCAGAGCAAAAAATACCGGAAATATCCTGATGAAGAATCTGATGGACTTTTGCATTGGCACTCCTGCCTTCTGGCTGGTAGGCTTTGGACTTATGTTCGGCGCAGGTTCCGGCGTCATAGGAACCTTTGATCCCCTGATCGGAGGAGATTACAGCCACATCCTGCCTGCCGGCGTCCCCCTTTGGGCGTTTGTGATATTTCAAACTGTATTCTGCGCCACATCAGCCACAATCGTTTCCGGAGCAATGGCAGAGAGAACAAAATTCAGCGCTTACTGCATTTATTCCGCTGCGATCTCATTGCTGATCTATCCGGTTTCCGGTCACTGGATCTGGGGAGGCGGCTGGATTGCGCAGATGGGCTTTCATGATTTTGCAGGTTCTACGGCAGTACATATGGTAGGCGGTGTCTGCGCTTTGATCGGTGCCAAAATTCTTGGTCCCCGTATTGGAAAATATGATAAAAACGGGGAACCGCAGGCAATTCTGGGACATAATCTTTCCTTTGCAGCCCTTGGAGTGTTTATTCTCTGGTTCTGCTGGTTCGGATTTAACGGCGCGTCTACGGTAGGCATGGACAGTGACGCGCTGATGGATACGGCGGGACGGGTATTTTTCAATACAAATATGGCGGCAGCCGTAGCCTGCTGTACGACCCTGCTGTTCACATGGATCCGTTATAAAAAGCCGGATGTTTCCATGACGTATAACGCGGCGCTGGCAGGTCTTGTCGGAATTACGGCCGGATGTGACGCGGTAAGTCCGGTTGGGGCAGCTGTTATTGGGATCATATGCGGAATCCTTATTGTTCTGGCAGTAGAGTTTTTTGATAAGATCGCCAAAATTGACGACCCTGTGGGCGCTGTGTCCGTTCACTGCGTGTGCGGTGCGACAGGAACCATACTCACCGGCCTGTTTGCAACAGGCGTAACGACAGAAGCAGGTCTTTTTTATGGCGGCGGAGTCCATCTGCTGGCAGTTCAGGCAGCAGGCGTCGTCTCTGTGGCGGTATATGTGGCGGTTGTTATTACGATTGTATTTCTGGCGATCAAATATACCATTGGGCTCCGGGCCGACGCAGAGGATGAGATTGCCGGACTGGACGTATCAGAACACGGTCTTTTAACCGCCTATGCAGGCTTTGCAATGCAGCCGGATATTGCGGCAGAGGGTGAGGCTGTTCCGGCTGCAGTAACCGGAGAGGTTCCGGCTGCAGAAGCGATTCCGGTTAAAAAAGTGCCGTCTTTTGAAGAAGGAACCCCTAAATTTACGAAAATTGAGATCGTATGCAGGGAATCCAAATTTGAAGCGCTGAAGAATGCAATGATGAAACTCGGTATTACCGGTATGACCGTATCCCATGTATTAGGCTGCGGCGCACAGAAAGGGAAACCGGAGTATTACCGTGGAGTACAGGTAGAAGCCAGCCTGCTCCCGAAGGTACAGGTGGAGATCGTAGTCAGTGCGGTTCCGGTTCGTAAGGTGATTGAAACGGCAAAGAAGGTTCTTTATACCGGCCATATTGGAGACGGCAAGATTTTTGTTTATGATGTGGAAAATGTAGTAAAGGTAAGAACCGGAGAAGAGGGCTTTGACGCCCTGCAGGACGTAGAATAAAAAAGGAAACTTAAGATTTTGGAGGTATGTTCCTATGTGTTCCATCATGGGTTATTGCAGCCGCAATGCGGTTCTGAGCAGTTTTATGGAAGGATTTCAAAAAACCATATCAAGGGGGCCGGATGACAGCAGAGTGGTTGAAACGGGCGATGGAATTCTTGGATTCCACCGATTAGCCATTATGGGCCTGACTCCGTCGGGAATGCAGCCCTTCCGGCTCGGAAACAGTTATGTAGTCTGTAATGGAGAAATTTATGGATTTGAGAAGCTGAAAAAAGAGCTGTCAGTAAAATATACGTTTGAAAGCAATTCGGATTGTGAAATTCTGCTGCCAATGTATCGGGAATACGGGACAGATATGTTTGCCATGCTGGATGCCGAATTTGCCTGCATCCTTTACGACGGGGAAGCAGGGGAGTTTATCGCAGCAAGAGATCCCATTGGAATCCGCCCACTGTATTATGGATATGATAAAGATCATGCGATCATATTTGCCAGTGAACCCAAAAATCTGACAGGGCTTACGGACAGGATCATGCCGTTTCCTCCGGGACATTATTATAAAAAGGGACAGTTTATCTGTTACTGCGATATAGCCAAAGTCCATAGGGTCTGTTATGACGATCTGGAAACTGCCTGCGGGAAGATTCATGATAAGCTGGTGGCAGGCGTAGAGAAACGTCTGATAGCAGATGCAAAGGTGGGATTCCTGCTTTCCGGCGGCCTGGATTCGTCCTTGGTGTGTGCGATTGCAGCAAAGAAAAGCAGCGAGCCGATCAAGACCTTTGCCATCGGAATGAGCGAAGATGCCATCGACTTAAAATATGCAAGGCAGGTGGCGGATTATATAGGAAGCGACCATACAGAGGTTTACATGACGCCGGATGAGGTACTGTCCTCTCTGAAAAATGTGATTCAGCTGTTAGGAACCTATGATATAACCACAATCCGCGCATCCATAGGAATGTATCTGGTGTGTAAGGCAATCCATAACCAGACAGATATCCGAGTTCTTTTAACTGGAGAGATCTCAGACGAGCTGTTCGGCTATAAATATACGGACTTTGCACCGGACGGGAAAGCTTTTCAGGAAGAATCCCAGAAACGGATCCATGAACTGCATATGTACGATGTACTGCGTGCAGACCGCTGTATTTCCGTAAACTCCCTGGAGGCAAGGGTTCCTTTTGGAGATCTTGATTTCGTAAAGTATGTGATGGCGCTGGATCCGGAATTGAAACTGAATACCTACGGAAAGGGAAAATATCTGCTCCGCCATGCCTTCGAACAGGGCGGTTATCTTCCGGACACAATCCTTTGGAGAGAGAAAGCTGCCTTTTCAGATGCAGTAGGCCATTCCATGGTTGATTATCTGAAGGAATATGCAGAAAGCCAATATACGGATGAAGAATTTAAAAGCAGATGTGAACGTTATACGTATGCCCGTCCTTTTACAAAAGAGTCATTATTATACAGGGAGATTTTTGAAACTTTCTATCCGGGACAGGCAGAGATGGTAGTTGATTTTTGGATGCCAAACAAAACGTGGAAGGGATGTAACGTAAATGACCCATCTGCGCGTGTGCTTTCTAACTACGGAGACAGCGGAAAATAAAATAACCACTCTTTTTTCTGTATTATCGCTAAAGTTCTGTAATTATTATCAAAATACAGATTCGAAACCCTGTCCCTGTGGCTGGAGCGTCACGCAGTACAATAGGATAAGGAGATATGTGGAAAGAGTTTTACCATATGGCAAATGACTACGTTGATCATATTACTCTTTCAGACCTGATGGGACAGAATATCCGAAGCGATAGGGCTGAGCGAATTTCAGAAAAAACGGATTGACAAGATAGGGCTTAAGAGGTAGAATAGCGTCCATAAAGGCAAAGGCGTCTTTAAGTTTAGATAAACTTAAAGGCCTCTTTGCCCTTTTTGCGTTCAAAAATGGAGGAAAGACAATGACAAAATACATTTTTGTGACCGGAGGAGTGGTGTCCGGCCTGGGAAAAGGAATTACAGCTGCTTCTCTTGGACGGCTTTTAAAGGCAAGGGGGTTAAAGGTTGCAGCCCAGAAGTTGGATCCCTATATTAACGTAGATCCCGGTACGATGAGCCCTTATCAGCATGGGGAAGTGTATGTGACGGAAGACGGGGCGGAAACCGATCTGGATCTGGGACATTATGAGCGGTTCATTGATGAAGATCTGAATCAATATTCCAATCTGACAACAGGAAAGGTGTACTGGAACGTTCTGAATAAGGAGCGGCGAGGAGAATATCTGGGATCGACGGTTCAGGTGATCCCTCATATTACCAATGAGATTAAAGAATTTGTGTACCGCGTAGGAAAAAAGACGGATGCGGATGTGGTGATTACGGAAATCGGCGGAACCATCGGCGATATTGAATCCCAGCCGTTTTTAGAGGCGGTACGCCAGATTTCGCTGGAGGTTGGACAGGAAAACAGCCTGTTTATCCATGTGACGCTTGTTCCTTATCTGAGCGGTTCAGAGGAGCATAAGTCAAAGCCGACACAGCACTCAGTTAAGGAGCTTCGCGGAATGGGGATCAATCCCGGTATTATTGTCCTTCGTTCTGACAGGCCATTAGAGGAATCTGTTTTTCGGAAGATTTCCCTGTTCTGCAATGTCAGGGAAGATTGTGTGATTGAAAACATAACGCTGCCAAATCTCTATGAAGCGCCGCTGATGCTGGAAAAATCCGGTTTTTCCGATGTGGTGTGCAGGGAGCTTCACATTGAGGCGCCAGAGCCGGATCTGACAGACTGGACGGCGATGGTAGAACGGATCCACAATCGTTCTGAAGAAGTACACATTGGCCTGGTTGGAAAGTATGTAAAGCTTCACGACGCCTATCTGTCTGTAGCAGAAGCAATGAATCATGCCGGATATGAAGAGAATGCATTTGTAAAAATCCACTGGATCGATTCCGAAGGGATTACCAGGGAAACTGTAAATGATGTTCTGCATGGAATGGATGGAATTATCGTTCCCGGCGGTTTTGGAAGCCGGGGAATTGAAGGCATGATCCTGTCTGCAAAGTATGCCCGTGAAAACAGGATACCTTATTTTGGCATCTGCCTTGGAATGCAGATTGCTGTTATCGAATTTGCACGGCATGTTCTGGGGCTTACGGATGCCCATTCAGGAGAATTTGATGAGCAGTGCGCCCACAGGGTAATTGATTTTATGCCGGGACAGAGCGGGGAGATTGATAAGGGAGGCACGCTGCGTCTGGGAAGCTATCCCTGCTGCATCAAGGCCGGGACGAAAATGGAAGAGTGCTACGGATCAGAACAGATCCATGAGCGTCACCGCCACCGTTATGAGTTTAATAATGAATATCGCGGGGAGCTGGAGAAAGCTGGACTGGTCATAAGCGGAACTTCTCCAGACGGCAGGCTGGTTGAAACCATAGAGCTGCCGGAGCATCCATTTTTTATAGGCGTACAGTTTCATCCCGAATTTAAGAGCCGCCCCAATCAGCCTCATCCCCTGTTTAAAGGCTTTATTTCTGCGGCATTAAAGCAGACAGAAGAAAAATAGGAGTAGAAATATGTGTGGAATTATCGGATTCGCAGGAAATACAGAGGCGTTTTCCGTACTGTTGGACGGTTTAAAACGGCTGGAATACAGAGGATATGATTCGGCAGGCGTTGCGGTTGTGATATTGATAAACCGAGGAATCTGGCAAAATCGGTTACGGTAGAGTAAGGAAAGATCAGTAGGAGGAAATAACGGGATGGGAATTCATGAGGAATGCGGCGTATTTGGAGTAATGAACAAAAAAAAGGAGCCTGTGGCAGAGCTGGTTTATTACGGACTCTATGCATTGCAGCACAGAGGACAGGAAAGCTGCGGGATCGTTGTCAATGACGACGGAGTATTTTCTTCCTATAAAGACCTTGGGCTTGTAAGCGAAGTATTTTCTAAAGATACACTATCCCATCTGCCGGAGGGAACCATAGCTGTGGGACATGTAAGATATGGAACCACAGGAGGAAACACGAGAAGCAACTGCCAGCCCATTGAAGTCAATCACCAGAAGGGGAAAATGGCTCTGGCTCACAATGGAAATCTGAGCAATGCTCTGGAGCTTCGCGACAGGCTGGAGTTGTCAGGAGCTATTTTTCATACCACCAGCGATACGGAAACCATCGCATATATTATTACCAGAGAACGGCTGAAGACACCCAGTATTGAAGAAGCTGTAAGCAATGCGATGGAGTCGCTGGAAGGGGCCTATTCCCTGGTTCTTATGTCTTCCACGAAGATGATCGCCGCCCGCGACCCCTATGGCTTCAGACCCCTGTGCTATGGAAAGATGCCGGACGGCGCTTATGTTGTGGCTTCAGAAAGCTGCGCATTGTCAGCAGTGGGGGCAGAGTTTATCAGAGACGTACTGCCGGGAGAAATCCTGGTTTTTCATCCGGATGGTGTGGAATCCAGAAGAGAGCATTGCGGAAAACAGAAGAAAAAAACCTGTATTTTTGAGTATATCTATTTTGCCAGACCGGATTCTGTGATAGACGGAGTATCTGTCCATGAATCGCGGATAAGGGCTGGGGAACTGCTGGCGGAGACCTATCCGGCAGACGCGGATATTGTGATCGGAGTTCCGGACAGCGGTCTGGACGCTGCCCTGGGCTTTGCGAAAAAATCCGGCATTCCCTATGGCATAGGACTGATTAAAAACAAATATATTGGACGGACGTTTATATCTCCGGGGCAGAGAGAACGTCTGGATCAGGTAAAAATCAAGCTTTCTCCTGTAAAAAGTGTGATTGAGGGGAAAAATGTGGTTCTGATCGATGATTCCATTGTCAGAGGAACGACCAGCAGGCGTATCGTAAAGCTTTTGCGCGAAGCGGGAGCAAAGGAGATCCATATGAGGATTTCCGCGCCTCCCTTCCTGCATCCCTGCTACTATGGAACAGATATTGATTCAGAAGAAAATCTGATTGCCAGCCATCACAGTACAGCGGAAATCGCGAAGTTGATCGGAGTCGATTCTCTGGGATATCTGCAGGTGGATCAGCTGAACAGGCTGATTGACAGCAATGACTACTGCGCAGCCTGTTTTCATGGACAATATCCTACGAAAATACCAACGGATCTTCGGAAAGACCGATTTGAAAGAAAGCTGTCTGAGAGAAACAATCAGTAGAAAGGAATAAAATCTATGATACCGAATACCAATTACAATAATTTGAAGGAATCCTATCTGTTTTATCATATTGCCCAGAAAACAAAGCTTTATCTGGAAGAGCATCCGGAGGCGCATCTGTATCGTATGGGAATCGGAGACGTATCCCTTCCTCTCTGCGGCGAGGTGATCAAAGCACTTCACAAAGCAGTCGACGATCAGGGGGAAAAGAGCCGTTTTCACGGCTATATGCCGGAGTGCGGAGACCCTGAACTGAGAAAGATAATTGCTGAATATTATAAAAAAAGAGGCGTAGGGCTTTCACAGGAGGAAGTATTTATTTCCAGCGGGGCAAGTGACGAGCTGGGAGATATTCTCGATCTGTTTGGCAGGGATAAAACGGTTATGATCATGGAACCGGCCTATCCGGCTTATGTAGACGCCAATATAATCGCAGGGAATAAAATCATTCACATCCCATCGGGAGAGAAGGAGGGATTTCTTCCGCTACCGAATGAAAGCGTTACAGCGGATGTCATTTACATCTGCTCCCCCAATAACCCTACAGGAGCCGTTTTCAATTATGACAAATTAAAGCAGTGGGTAGATTATGCCAACCGCACGGACGCTGTCCTTTTGTTTGACGCCGCATATGAGGCGTTTATTGAAGATGAGGATGTTCCCCACAGTATTTTTGAAATAGAGGGGGCAAAAAACTGTGCGATCGAAATATGTTCCCTGTCTAAAACAGCGGGCTTCACTGGCACCAGATTGGGCTATACAGTGATTCCCGGAGCGCTGAAACGAAACGGGATGAGCTTAAATGAGATGTGGATACGCAACCGTACAACGAAAACCAACGGGGTATCTTACATTATCCAAAAGGGAGGAGCCGCTGTTTTTACGGAAGAAGGACAGAGGCAGATCCGTGAAAGAATACAGGTTTATAAAAATAATGCGAAGGTATTGATGGATGCCCTTGATCAGCTGGGAATCTGGTATTGCGGCGGAAAAAATGCTCCTTATATCTGGATGAAGTGTCCGAATGGAATGGGAAGCTGGGAATTTTTCGATTATCTGCTTCATGAAATCCAGGTGGTGGGAACTCCGGGAGAAGGCTTTGGAGCCTGCGGCGAGGGATATTTCCGTTTTTCTACCTTTGGCTCGCCGGAGGATACGAAAGAGGCAGCCGGGCGGCTTGTGAAGCTGCTTGCCCGATAAAAACAATAAAAAGCCAGTGGTATTGCATTGCCTTTTGGGCTGTAAATACGACTGGCTTTTTACGGGAAGCGTGAATATAAATATGAATAGACCTTTTTCAGGAGTTCTGTATATTGTTAAAAGCAGTCAAGCAGAAAGAATTTACAAGGAGATTATCATGAGCAAAACAGGGAAAAGGAGAAAATCAATCTGACAGAGGGAAGTCCGTTCAGGGTCATTATGCAGTTTACGCTTCCTGTAATAGGAGGGAATCTGTTTCAGCTTTTTTATACACTGGCAGACAGTATGATCGTAGGAAAAACCCTGGGGGCTTCTTCTCTGGCGGCAGTAGGGGCTACGAGCATTATCGTATATTTTGTACTGTGTTTTATTCAGGGAATGACAAATGGTTTTGGCATTTACCTGGGACAGAAAGCAGGAGAGGGGAAGCTGGAAGAGATCAAAAAAGGAGCTGCGGCATCTCTGTGGCTGAGTTTGGTATTTACGGCTGTTATTACGGTTATGTTCTGCGGCCTGGCACATCCTATCCTGAAATTTATGAATACGCCGGAAGATATTTATAATGAGGCATACGAATATATGTTTATTGTTCTTTTAGGAAGCGGAGCCACCTTTTTTTACAATATGATATCCAATATACTGCGGGCTCTTGGAGACAGCCGGACGCCCCTGTACTATCTGGTATTTTCCTCTCTGCTGAATATTGTTCTGGATATCCTGTTTATTGTGCCTTTTAAGGGCGGTGTTGCAGGTGCTGCATGGGCTACTGTTTTATCTCAGCTTCTGGCTTCTTTATTATGTGCCGTTTCAGGTGTAAGGAGATATGAGGAGCTGAGGCTGTCACGAAGGGATTTTTCCGAACTAAGGAGAGTCTGTATCCGGGAACTCAAAATCGGGTTTCCTATGGGATTTCAGATGTCCGTTATGTGTATAGGCCAGCTTGCCATGCAAAGTGCGGTTAACGGATTTGGAAGTATGGCTGTGGCCGGTTATACGGCGGCTACGAAAGCGGATCAGGTTTCTGTGCTTGTCAATAATGCAACTGCGTCCGCTTTGTCTGCATATGTTTCTTAAAATTATGGAGCTGGAAAATGGAAGCGCATTCGTCAGGGAGTACATGCCGCACTCATCCAGACCCAGTGCCTGAATCTTATGATGGGAGTGGGAATCCTCCTTCTGCGCCGTCCTATTGTGGAAATGTTTCTTGCCAATCCGCCTAAAGAGGTTATCTGGTATTCAAATGGTTATCTGAATTGGGTGGCCCCCTGCTATCTGATACTGGGAGCGCTCAGTATCTACCGCTGTGCCGTTCAGAGTATGCAGAATACAGCGGCACCTTTTATCGCCTGTATGATTGAACTGGTGATGCGTATTGGAAGCACATTGTTTATCTGTTCCCTGTGGGGATACACAGGAGTATGTATTGCCACACCTCTTGCATGGATTGGGGCAGGCAGCTATGTAATGTTTGTGTACTACAACAGTATGCAGCGGAAAATGCTGCCTGCAGACTGCCTTTCGGATACTGTAAAGGGGTAGATGTTAAAACAGTGATATTGACTGTAAATAAAAATTAGTGTAAACTAACCACAGACTTAAATAAACGACGTGGGAGGAAGATTAAATGGATATCAAGCAACTGGAGTTTTTTGTGACCGCCTGTGAACGGGGAAGCCTGTCTCAGGCGGCCATTTGTTTATATACTTCCCAGCCAAATGTGAGCAAAACGATCCGTTCTCTGGAGCGTGAGTTGGGAAGGCCGCTGCTTGAACGCAGCGGAAAAGGCGTTTCTCCAACGGTTTATGGAGAAACCGTTCTGGAATATGCAAAAATGATACTGAAAGCAACGGCGACCATTTCCTCTCTAGCGGTTCCGGATATGAAAAACAGTATCCGGATTTCCACTTATCCAAGCAATATGATCGCAAGGCTTCTGACAGATTTTTATAAAGAATGGGGACATGTGTATTCCATAGAGCACCATGAAGGAACGGTAGAGGACATTACGGAACAGGTACATCAGGGGATTTCTGAGATAGGGATCGTTTATGTGGCACAGCATCAGGTTCAGACCTTCCAGCACATTCTGTCCCATAAAAACCTGGAATTCATACCGTTAAAGACGAAGAAAATCTGCCTGTATGTGGGTCCCTGCCATCCTCTGTACTATGAGCAAAGCGTAGACTTTTCTGAGCTCCAGGAGCTGAAATTTATCCGCGGAGTAAGAGATTTTTTTCTATGGAGCACCATCTGGAAACAGTCAGCATGGGTCTGATCGATACAAAAAACCTGAACCATGCGGCCTACACAAACAGTGACCATCTGACTGTCAACCTTCTTTTATATACGGATGTATGCAGTCTGGGACTTGATTTTATGTATGAGCCCTATTCCCAGTATGATTTAAAAGCCCTTCCTATCAATGGCTGTGAACCATTTTTACAGGTCGGTTATGTAAAAGATCCAGCCCGCATTCTTTCCAGACAGGCAGAATGGATTCTGGAAAAATTTCAGCAAATGCTATAACAATCTGTTATGGAGTGGCAGAACAAATTACCATCTAGTAAGGCTGAACTAACTCTGATACAATAATGCAGGTCAGATAAAGCTATAAAAATTACTGGAGGTAAGCACTATGAAAAAAAGATTTCCGGCACTGGTTCTGGGAGGAATCCTGGCGCTTGGTCTTTTAAGCGGATGCGGACAGAAAGAAGCTGCATCATCGGTTTCAACAGCAGCATCGGAACCGGCCGCTGCAGTCAACGGTTCCGACCAGGAACTGGTTTTTGTAAATTATCGGGATATCCGGGATTTAAATCCACATCTGTATGCAGGAGAAATGTATGCCCAGAGCATTTTGTACGATACTCTGGTGAGCATTACAGAAGACGGATATGAGGGATGCCTGGCAGAAAGATGGACCATCAGCGAGGATGGAAAAATATATACATTTAAAATCCGCAATGGAGTTACTTTTTCGGATGGAACCGTTTGCGATGCCAATGCAATCTTAGCGAATTTTAATGCAATTATTGAGAATAAAGATCGTCATACATGGCTGGAGATGATGAACCTGCTGGTTGGGGTATCGGCTCCGGATGACCATACATTTGTAATAGAATTGAGTGAAGCCTATTATCCAATGCTTACGGAATTAGGTTGTATCCGTCCTTTTGCCATGATTTCTCCCAATTGCATGATTAACGGAAGTACAAAAGACGGAGTGAGCGGGTATATCGGAACCGGTCCTTATGTGCTTACTGATTTCGAGACAGATCAATATGCCGTATTTGAGCGCAATGAAAATTACTGGGGAGAAAAGCCTAAAATTGAAAGGATTACCGTAAAAGTAATTCCTGATAACCAGACCCGTATTATGGCGCTGGAGTCTGGAGAGATCGATCTGATTTTTGGTAAAAATATGCTGGATGCAGATGCCATCAGTCAGTATGTGGACAGTGATAAATTTGAAGTTGCCCTTTCCAATCCTACCTCTACAAGACATATTGTATTAAACACGACGAATGAGATTCTCAGTGATACGGCTGTCCGTCAGGCACTGCAGCATGCGACCAACAGAACGGCAATTTCGGAAGGTATTTTTTATGGGCTGGAGCAGCCGGCAGATACGCTTTACGCAGCTACGGTTCCTTACTGTGATGTAGAACTGACACCATACGAATATAGTACAGAAACCGCATCCAGTATGCTGGATGAAGCAGGATGGATTATGGGAAGCAGTGGCATCAGGGAGAAAGGCGGAAAAAAACTGGAACTGGATTTATTGTATAACAGCGATAGTGTAACGGAAAAAACCATTTCTGAATATCTGCAGAGCGAATACCTGAAGCTTGGAATTTCCCTCAACATACATGGTGAGGAGGAGCAGTCCTACAGGGACAATATGAAAGCAGGTAATTTTGATATGGTATTCAACATCTGCTGGGGTATGCCTTACGATCCACAGTCTTCGCTGGCGGCAATGAGAGCACCGGTTTACGGAGATTTTGCGGCACAGCAGGGACTGGCAGATAAGAAAGAAATTGATCAGGCAATTACGGATATCCTGACTACCACAGATGAAGAGGAACGTCAGGAACTGTACCGGTTCGTTCTCACCCGTCTCCACGAGGATGCCGTATATATTCCTCTGACTTTTGAATGCAACAAGGCGCTTTATACAAAGAATTTACAAGGCGTTCATTTTGGAACAGACCAGTATGATGTTCCGTTTTCCGACATGTATTTTGAATAATCAGGAAAAGCCGTTTCTTCTGAGAAGCGGCTTTTTAAAAGATAAGACCTGAAAATCTATAAGAAAGAGGGGAAAAGCTGTGAAACGATATGTCATTCGCCGTCTGATGATGGCTGTTCCATTGCTGCTTGCGATTTCCTTTATCTGTTTTCTGTTTATCAATCTGATTCCATCTAATCCCGCAGAGGTTGCCCTAAGGGTACAGCAAATGCCTGTGATAACAGAAGAGGCCATTGCCAGGATGGAGGAAATGCTTGGTCTGAATAAGCCGTTTTTGATCCGGTATTTTGACTGGCTTGCAGGATGCCTGCAGGTAGACTTTGGAATCAGCTATGTGAATCCCAAAAGAACCGTAGCCGGAGAAATTTTAAGATGTCTTCCGGCCACCCTGCAGCTTGCGGGAGCTTCCTTTGTGATTGTATTGCTTTTGAGTATTCCAATCGGATTTTTGTGTGCAGTATACAAGGATGGATGGTTTGATAAGATGATGAGAAGCATTGTCTTTGTTACCACTGCCATGCCGCCTTACTGGGTTGGACTGCTGCTGATGTGGGCAATCGGTGTAAAATTTGGATGGCTGCCTACCAATGGAAACGGAACATGGAAGCATTTGATCCTTCCTGCATTTACAGTGGCATTAAGCTATATATCGACCTATATCCGGCTGATACGCAATAATATGCTGGAGAATATGAAACAGGATTATGTCCTTTATGCCAATGTCAGAGGATTATCTCCAAAATCGATCTGGGTAAAGCATGTTCTGAAAAATTCCATGCGTACCTGCATTGTTGCAATGGGAATGAGTATCCCTCAGCTGATATCAGGTACCATTGTTGTAGAAAATGTATTTTCATGGCCGGGACTTGGAACTCTGTGCATCAGTTCTATTTTTAACAGGGATTATCCAGTTATTCAGACCTATGTTTTGCTGATCGGTGTTCTTTTTGTAGTATTTAATTTGATATTTGATATTTTGCAGACAGTGTCTGACCCACGGCTGAGAAAGGAGGATTAGAGAACATGGCAAAGCGTTTTTTTCAGAACAGAACGGCAGTTTTTACAACGTTTGCAGTTTTGCTCATTGCTCTTATTGGGATTTTTGCTCCGGTTATTGCCCCGAACGATCCCTATGAAACCAATATTATCAATAAGTTTGCTTCCTACAGCGTCCAGTACCCCCTTGGAACGGATCAGCTGGGCAGATGTGTGCTTTCCCGCATGATCTTTGGAATCCGCCCCACCTTGGGGCTGGCAGCTCTTACTATGGCAGGAACCATTGGGATTGGGGCAGTCCTGGGCATTATAGCCGGATATTTCAGAGGGATTGCAGAGGAGATTATTATGCGGATCGTAGATGTGATGCTCTCCTTTCCCAGCCAGATCATGGTATTTGCAGTGGTGGCCCTGCTGGGAGTCAGTGTCCAGAATGTGATCATTGCCAATGTGTTTATAAAATGGGCCTGGTATGCCCGCATGATCCGTACCGGAGTTATGCAGTACAGGGATAAAAATTTTGTACAGTTTTCCAGGTGCGTAGGCATGCCAGAGCGTTTTATCCTGTTCCGTCATCTGCTGCCGTCCATCACTTCTGATCTGGCAGTTCTGGCTTCTCTGGACATTGGATGGGCGATTATTAACATCTCTACATTATCTTTTTTGGGACTGGGAGTTCAGGCACCCACACCAGAATGGGGCGCTATGTTAAATGAGGCTAAGGAGGTTCTGACCAGAAATCCAACTCAGATGCTTGCGCCAGGAATTGCAATCGTTGCCCTTGTGTGCTGCTTTAATCTGCTGGGAGATGCGATGCGGGACGTTCTTGATCCAAAGGAGGTGGCAAAGTGACACCAGTATTTGAATTGAATCATCTTCAGGTATCCCTGCGAGGCAAAAAAAGGAATACGGATTTAGTGAAAGGCGTCTCTTTTTCGGTAAAGCAGGGGGAGTGCCTGGGAATTTTGGGGGAATCAGGAAGCGGAAAATCCATGTCAATTAAGGCAGCCATGGGGCTTCTTGATAAGAATTTTGTTGTTTCCGGAAGCGCGAAATTTCAGGGAGATGAGCTGGTTGGGAAAAATGCAGAGCAGCTGCGCAGGCTGAGAGGCGGGCAGGTTGGAATCGTACTGCAAAATCCCATGACCTGTTTCGATCCTCTGTACCGTATCGGAAACCAGATTGCAGAAACATTTGCAGCTCATCAAAAATGGGATGACGGAGAAATAAAAGAGAGATCCATTGAAATGTTAGATAAAATGCAGATCCGAAATCCAGAGGAGGCACTGGAAAAATATCCACACCAGCTTTCCGGCGGAATGCTGCAGCGTATTATGATTGGAATTGCCATGTCCATGGAGCCGTCTCTGCTGATTGCAGATGAGCCTACCACTGCAATCGATGCTATTACACAGTTTGATATTTTAAATGAATTTGCAGCCATTAAACAAAAGCATAAGACCGCGATGATCTTTATTTCTCACGACCTTAATGCTGTTTCGCAGATAGCAGATAAAATTGTGGTTCTGAACCAGGGAACAGTAGTGGATCAGGGGGATTTCCATCACATTATCCACCATGCGGCAGATCCGTATACAAGGCTGTTGATTGAAAAACGGACGGATGTTATGAGAAAATACAGACAGGCGCTGGAAGGAGGAGAGTGCAGTCATGCTCAAGCTGGATAAGATATGCGTCAGCTTCCGCAGGGAATGCCGGGACAAGCTGTTTGGACATACAAAACAGCAGGTTTTATTTGATGTATCAGCGGAGGTGAAAAAAGGAACCTGCCTGGGGATTCTGGGAGAATCCGGAAGTGGAAAATCTACTATGGGCAGGGTGTTATGCGGACTTTTAAAACCGGATTCGGGAACCGTATTCCTCAATGGAGTTTCCGTATACGGTTCAAAACAGGGACGTAAGAATCTGCAGGATCGGTTAAGTATTGTTTTTCAGGACTATACAACCTCAGCCAATCCCCGTTTCAGAGTGGCGGATATTTTGAAGGAAGGCCTCTTTGTCCGTCAAAGACGAGAGAGGAAAAAGCTGAATCAGGAAAAGGAGATCCGCCGGCTGCTTGAGCTGGTAGGCCTGTCCTATGACTTTGCCGGTCGGTTTCCCCATGAACTGTCAGGAGGCCAGCTTCAGCGGATCTGCATTGCCCGGGCGGTTGCGTGTAATCCGGAGTTGATCTTATTTGATGAGGCGATTTCCTCACTAGATGCCCATACCCAGGTTCAGATCATGGATTTGATTTAAAGGAAAAGCTTGGATTGACCTATATTTTCATTACTCATGATCTTACATCTATAACCTATCTTTGTGATGATGTGCTGTTTTTGTACCAGGGAAGGGTGACAGAGTATCTTCCGGTAAAGCAGCTAAGCGAAGCAAAGGATATCTATGCCAGAAAGCTTTTAGAATCTATTATCGTTTTTGACACAGAGGAGGCATCATGATCGTTTGCGGATACGAGATACAGGCGGGGGAAAAGAAACATATAAAAATTCCCGTCTTACAGGCGGAGGCAATGGAAGGAATTTGTATCTGTGGAAAAAATCAGGGGAAAACTCTGGTCATAACGGCAGGAGTTCACGGCTGCGAGTATGTGGGGATAGAAGCAGCGAAGCGAATGGCTGAGTTTCTTGAGCCCATGGAATTGGCGGGAAACGTGATATTGATCCCTCTCGTAAACAGATGCGGATTTTTTGACGGCAGAAAGCAGGTGGTTCCGGAGGATGAAAAAAATTTAAACAGGGTTTTCCCTGGAAAATCGAATGGAACGATTTCTGAACGGATTGCTTATACCATGGAAGAATATATCTATCCCTGTGCAGATTTTCTGATTGATCTTCACAGCGGAGACAGCAATGAAGATTTGATTCCTCTTGTTTTTTATCCCACAAAGGGAGAGAAGGCGGTTAATGATAAAGCATTACAGGCAGCCAAAGTATTATCCGTACCTTACAGGGTAAGCTCTCAGGCGAAAAATGGATTATACAGCTGGGCCGTACAGAAGGGGATTCCGTCTCTTTTGATCGAACGGGGTTCAGGCGGTCTGTGGTCGGAGAATGAAGTGGAGCGGTGTATGGAGGATATGCACCGCATTATGGCATTTCTTGGGATAAAACAGGGTTCATATGAAAAAACATCGCAGGCAGATATAAAAGAAGCCGTTTATGAGGAGGCAGTCTCTGACGGTTTTTGGTATCCCTCTATTACAGCGGGGAAGCGGGTATGCTGTGGAGAAAAGTTTGGGGTTTTTGAAGCTTATGCGGATGGGAAACGAACGGAGCTTTGTGCAAAATTCGATGGAGTTGTCTTGTATCATACGACAGCGTTGGGAGTAAGGGCTGGCGAGGCATTGGCTGCATATGGGAAGATATAAGTGCAGAAGGATGTTGCGATCGGGTGTGCAGTTTTTATATCTGCACACCCTGTTTTATGGATGGTGCGCCTAGCGGCGCACGTTTCTAACGGGTTAAAGTCCCGAATCCGCCCGGTAGTGGGAAGGATATAGCCGAAGGCAAGGGTGTCCATCGTGAGGTGGAATCTGAAGGAAGCCGGATGTGGGGAATATACTAACCCATGGGCAAATCTCTGGTCTGACGAACAGAAATCACATCAGGCTATGCATGAGGGTAAGACTGCCCCACAAGTTGAAGCCCAATAACTACACGGAATCATGTATGGTAAATGTGGCAGATAGATGGAGAGAAAGAAACGTGTGTGTCTTCGCTCCGCTTCGGTCCGTGCAGAACAAGCATCCACTGGATGCTTTGCACCCCGGGGAGGTCTGTACGATATGTCCTGAAAGGGATAACCATCATCGTGAGATAATGCTGAACGTACAGAAGTCAGCCGAGGTCATAGTAGCCGAGAGGCGAAGGACCGAATCAACAGGAGTCTTTAGTACAACCGGGAAAGGAGGAAAGAACATTGGGTACAGAAAACAAAGATAGCTGCTCGCAAAGAGATAGCGCGGAACGTGAAGGGTATGTGAGAGCGCACCGTTCTTTCCGTCGGATATGGAAGGAACGGGACAGTGCACAACCGGAGCTCTTAGAGAAGATACTGGATAAGGACAACCTGAACAGAGCTTTCAAGAGAGTAAAGGCAAACAAGGGAGCACCGGGAATCGACGGAATGACCGTGGAGGAAGCCGGAGCCTACCTTCGGAAGACCCAGAAAGAGCTTATCGGGAGAATTAAAAGGGGGAAATATACTCCCGACCCGGTAAGACGAGTGGAAATCCCAAAACCAGACGGTGGAATACGAAAGCTTGGTATTCCAACAGTCAAAGACCGCATTTTCCAGCAAGCCATAACACAACAGCTCATGCCGGTCTATGAGCCGCTATTCTCGGAAAACAGCTATGGTTATCGACCGGGGATAAGCGCAAAAGACGCCATTCTGAAAGTGAAGGAGTATGCAGAACAGGGATATACCCATGCAGTGACACTAGACCTGTCGAAATACTTTGATACACTTAACCACGAAATGCTCCTGAATATCCTGCGAAGGAATGTAAAGGACGAAAGAGTAATCCAGTGGATTAAGAGATACCTAAAGAGTGGTGTTATGGAAAACGGTGTAGTCATGGAAACCGAAGAAGGATCGCCACAGGGCGGAAACATCTCACCACTGCTGGCAAATATCTATCTGAACGAGTTCGACCAGGAGTTTGAGAAGCGGGGAGTGGCATTTGTACGCTACGCAGACGATATTGTGCTGTTAGCTAAAAGTGAGAGAGCCGCAAAGAGATTACTGGAATCCAGCACGAAATATCTGGAGAAAACACTGAAACTGAAAGTGAATCAAAAGAAAAGTCGTGTAGTAAGTGTGTTTGCAATTCGAAATTTTAAGTTTCTTGGCTTCACATTGGGAAAGAACGGGAAGGGCATATATGTCCGGGTTCATGGGAAGTCATGGAAGAAGATGAAGACAAAACTGAAAGAGCTCAGTTCCCGAAGGTCTTGTCAGAGTATACGTCCTTCATTGGAAAAGATAAAAGTATTCATGCGTGGATGGCTGAATTATTATGGGATTGCGGATATGAAGAACAGGATAGACGAACTAAACTCATGGCTATATCACCGTATTCGAATGTGCATATGGAAACAATGGAAGTTACCCAAAACAAGGAAAAGAAACCTAATAAAACTCGGAATACCTGAATATTTTGCACATCAGGCGGCAAACAGCCGCAGGAAATACTGGTATGTAACGGGAATGGGAGCGGTCAACAGAGCATTAACACAAGAAAGACTGATAAACAGTGGCTTTTATGATTTAGCTACTGCCTATCAGTCCGTGCACGTCAACTATTGAAACCGCCGTGTACCGAACGGTACGCACGGTGGTGTGAGAGGACGGGAGTTAATCACTCCCTCCTACTCGATTGCTTGTCTGTGTTTTGCGAAAAGATCATGGAAAACTGTAACATCTGATACAGAAAAAAATCGTTTTTTGGAGTATACTTCTAACTGAGAAATCCAGACGCTCAGGGTTTCAGGGTTTCCCGCGAACAGTAGGATGCCAGCCGGTCGGGATCGCAGAGCTCAATCCACTTTCGGTGGGGGATAATGATGTTTTCATCGCGCAGGCGCGCAAGGCTTCTTGCGATATGGACTCTCGTGGTGGTGAGGATTTCTGCGATATTTTCCTGGGTCAGGTAAATGTCAGGGCCGCTCCCCTCGGGGCCGTTCTGGGAAAAAAGGTACAGCAGATTACACAGCTTGATGAAGGTGCTGTTGTATTCCTGATGCGCGCTCTCGTACAGCAGAAGATTGATGTAGGCTGCGTACCAGTTCAGCATACGGACGCTGAGTTCCCGGTTGTCGTAAAACATGTGGAGCATCTCCGCCTTGGTAAAGGAGAGAACTTCCATATCCGATAAGGCGGTGGTGACGATGGACTGCTCAATCTTAAATTCTACCTGGTGGCAGCCGGGAAATAAGGTGCCTTTGCTGTGCATGGACGAGATTTTGCGGAAACCGTCTTCATGTTCCAGGGAAGTAAGGGCAATACCGGAAATAATGTAGTAGACATGGGTTAGCGGCTCGCCGGGCGCCCAAAGGTATTCGTGTTTGCGAAAGCGCTTGCGGACATGGGGGTGGGAGAGAAAATATTCATAAAAGTCTGTGTAGTCGTCAGCAAAA
>ENA-ORNI01000781-ORNI01000781.1-human-gut-metagenome-genome-assembly--contig:-NODE-781-length-22917-cov-15.3194_pt1 | contig 22917 bp, 20 predicted proteins | sample MGYA00242118_ERZ509028 | MGnify/ENA primary metagenome ERZ509028 (study PRJEB26280, sample SAMEA2338755) | human gut metagenome | biome: human gut; feature: human-associated habitat; material: faeces...
AAATTTAATCTAAACTCTCTTAATTTTTTAGTTGACATTTAATAGTTAGTCTATTTTACCAATATACTTCTTTTTCAAGACTTCTATTTCTGAAGCTTTTAAAATGGTATTACCACTTATTTCAAGACTTTTTATTTCATCTCCAATAGCTTCAATATTTTCTTCTAATTCATTTAATTGAATCTCATCCTTTGCTTCTGCTTTTTCTAGTTTTCTTATCTCTTCCTCATGTCTTCTTCTTTCTTCTCTATTAATTTCTTCAGAATTTGAAAAAGATATTGATGATAATACAAAAAAACCAATAAACACTATCTTCCATTTCATATATTTTCCCCATTTTATATTATTTTAATGTATTTAATTTTATTATACATTTTTATGCACTAAAATAGTAGCATTTTTTGTTTGTTTAATTATAAAATTACAGAGATTATACTCAATATCAACGAAATAAAGATATTGTTTTTATATAATTCATTTTTTATATTTTTCAAATAAACTAACAATATTTGTAAGATCAATATATGAGTTAAAAAGCATAAATGATTAATACTAAAGTATAGAAAGGATAAATTAAGAATTTTTTCTAAGAAGCTAAGTAAAATTAACAAAATATTATAAAAATTTCTAAAAAGGCCAAACAAATTATTAAACTTTCATTTAAACTAAAGAATTTTAGATTATGAATTCAAAATAAAGTGAGCAAAATAGACATAAAAGTATTAAAAATAAAAAAATAAAATATGATATTACCTCTAACTTTTTAAATAAGCAAAAAATAAAAAATCATCTTTAAATTTAAGTGAATACCTTAAATCTAAAGATGATAATATTGTTAAAAATATATTGAAAACTTTTGTAGAAAAAATTGTTGTATATAGAGATAAAATTCTCTCAACATCCAAATTTTTCCACAATTGTATATGGCTAATGATGGTGGAGATGACGGGAATCGAACCCGTGTCCGAAATTGCCAGCGCCATAGGCTTCTACAAGCTTAGTCTGCTATTAGATTTCGCAGTAGTTAATCCCACAGACAGGGCTAACTAAAGCTATCCTCTGGAATGTCCCCTATAACTTAGAGAAATCATCTAGGGTAATCTGTATTTTAGTGACACCTTGGCTGAACACATTTACAGAAGAATATGTTCAAAGGTGAGCTGACATTAAGCAGCTAAAGCGTAATTTTTATTTCCATCTAAACGATGAGTTGACCTCTCACAGCGGTCACCCTGGCCTGCTACCTATAACCTGAGAACCCCGTCGAAACCTTTGCATCCCCATTATTCAATTTTTATGTTACATTAAAGTATAGCACATTTCTGCTTTTTTTTCAATCCTATCTTTCTTTTGCCATTCTTTGAAGATCTCTTTCAACATCTTTTTTAGCTAAACTTTCTCTCTTATCATAGTTTTTCTTACCTCTTGCCAAAGCTATTTCCAGCTTTACATATCCCTTAGACATGTGAACATTCAAAGGAACAATGGTATATCCTTTTTGAGATACTTTCTCATGAAGTTTTTTTATTTCTTTCTTGTGCAGAAGAAGTTTTCTTACTCTTCTTTCATCTGGGTTATATACACTTCCGAATCCCCATGGAACTATTGACATTCCCATGATAAAAATTTCTCCATTTATTATTCTTATAAAAGATTCTTTTATGCTTATTTTCCCAGCTTTTACAGACTTTACTTCACTTCCTACTAACTCAATACCGGCTTCAAATTTATCTTCTATGAAATAATCGAAAAATGCTTTCTTATTTCCTGCTAGTATCATTTTTTCCTTGTATGATAAAAACATAGTAAATTATTTATCATACTTCCTCCTTTTTTATTTATATTTCTATTAACTTAAATATTTTTAATTTTTCTAGTAATGCGAAACCGTGCGAAAACTTTTTTACATATCTATTGATATGAAAATCATGTCAAAATTAGAAAAGCAACCTATATAGTTGTTCCAATAATTATATATATTAGTTAAAGATGCGAAACCGTGCGAAAACTTATTCTGCCCAAAATGGAATATATGATTTAGATGGCCCTGGTTTTATAAGTGCAAAGTTTTTAGCTTTATTTATTAGTCTAGAAATTTTATCTATTGAAGTTTTATTGTTATCTAGTAAAAATCTAGCTCTTAAACTTGTATTATTCATATAATCTTCTGAACTATATTTATAACAACAATGATAATACAAAATATTCATCTTATCATCATCAGTCATCTGATTAAAATCTTTTTCTTTGAATAATTTTACATTAACAGCATCATCTGTAGTTAAATATTTTGGAGTAAAACGATTTTCTTTTTCTGATATCTCTACAATTCTATCTATTCCACTTCCAAGTTCTTCACATATCCCTATTTCTCTCATAAAGTATGCAAGTTTTTCATTTCTACTCCTATTACAATTATAAAACTGCCATATATCTATTAATGATTTACCTGGATTGGTAATTTCTATTCTATCTTCATAAATTTCTATTCTTGTTTCAAATCCTTTTATGTTTAAATCTTGATGAATAATAGCATTAGCTACTAATTCACGAATTATTTCTTTGGGATAAAATTCATAAGTTTTTCTAATTCCTACTCCATCAACTCTTTCTTCAACAGGCAACTCTCTTTCTATAGTTCTAATTAAATTAGTAAATCCAACAGCGTAGCCCCTTACTCCATTTATTTGTTTTTTTATTTTTGCTTTAGTTTTTCCAGAATATACAATTACTCGAACACCTTTTCTTTCTAAACTAAAATCTTGTAAGTTATTAGCTAGCAACAGAGCTCCTAATGCTTTAATACTATATTTATCGTAATTCTTAACAATTAGACCTTCTTTTTCTAAATTAAATATTATTTCATCTAGGGATTTTGGTTCACTCCAGTTTTTAACTAAATAATAGTTTTTATAATCTAATAAATTTAAAACATCTGTTTTGTTCAAACCTTCTTTAACAATACTTTGCTCATAATCAAATCCTGTTGATTTGCCCCAAAGTATTTTAAGTTTTTCAGGGTATTCTTTTGCTTCTTTCACATTAGAGCCTATTCTAAAATATAATTCTTTTTTAAAAGCAACTGGAGTATGCGTAGCTGAAGTAATTTTTATAACACTTAATATTTTATTCTCAAAAATGATGTCATCAACCATTTTAAATTCAATTCTTGGGCTTAGTAAAGTTGAAATATATAAATAAATCTCTTGATTTCCTACTTTATATTCACTTAATTTTTTCGAAGTTCCAACAACTTCCCAAGTTTTATCTTTTATCCCAAATATAATATATCCAAATTCTCTTCCTTCTAATAAACAAGAATTAGCTATTGCTGATATAGTTTGACCCATCTTATCTTTTTCTAATTGTGTTTCTTTTACTTCAATACACGAAGTTTCTCCATTTTTTCTTAATTCAAGTATTACATTTTCTATTTCATTAATTGTTATTTCCGCAGTTCACCTCAATATATGGATTTTAATTTTTATCTTTAGTAAAAGAGTTTCTTATAAGTTTTACAATTTCTGATTAAATATATACTTTTTCAGCTCTAATTTTTTATATTTTCACCAAAGTTATTTTTCATCTATACATCTCACTATTCTAGATATTTTATACCATAATATATAAGATATTACAATATTTTAATAATATACTCCAACTTTCGCAAAGTAATTACGAAAGCAACTATACATATTCTAAACACTTGAAAAATAAAAAAATTGCAAAATTTAAAACAATTCACCTTCAAAAATTTATGAAAAATATTGATCTCAAAAACATAAATATAATACCATTCAAAATTATTTCAGTATACTTTACTAAAAAAATCTTTATAAATAACTTTCAATCTTTATTATACTCCTTTTCTCTTCAAATTCAAAACCTATTTCTTATAGTGGTTTAGAGAATTAATTTTCCTAAATTTTTTTATTTATTCCCTACAAACTTTTCAAAAGAAATGGTAAAATATATGTATAGAAAGATAAAATCATTTTAAAATATATGGGAATGGGAGGAAATACTATGTTTTTTGGTGCAATAGAAGCTGGTGGAACAAAATTCGTATGTGGAATAGGAACTAAATCTGGGGAATTAATAGAGAGAGTTTCTTTTCCTACAGAGCTGCCGCATGAAACAATGAAAAATGTCATCTCTTTTTTCAAAGGAAAAGAGATAGAAGCAATTGGAATAGGGTGTTTTGGCCCTATTGATTTAAACAAAGACTCTAAAACTTATGGTTACATAACTTCCACTCCTAAAACTGCATGGAAAAATTTCAATCTTGTTGGGGAAATTAAAAAGAACTTTGACATCCCTGTATATTTTGATACAGATGTAAATGCTGCTGCTTTTGGTGAATATGTATGGGGAGCTGGAAAAAATTTAAAAAGTTCTATCTACCTTACTGTAGGAACTGGAATAGGTGGTGGAGCTGTAGTTGAAGGAAAACTTGTACATGGAATGCTTCATCCTGAGATGGGACATATCTTTGTCAATAGACATCCTAGAGATAAATTTGTTGGGAACTGTCCATTCCATGGTGGAAACTGCTTAGAAGGTATGGCTTCTGGACCAGCACTTGAGAGAAGATGGGGAATGAAAGGTGTAGATATTCCTGATGATCATCCTGCATGGGAAATGGAAGGGTACTATATTGCTCATGCTCTTGTAAATTATATTCTTGTTCTTTCACCTGAAAAGATAATGCTAGGTGGAGGAGTAATGAGAGAGAAACATCTTTTCCCTATAATCAGAAAAAAAGTGGTTCAGCTTTTAAATGGGTATATTCAAACTGAAAGTATTTTGAAAAATATTGATGAATATATTGTACCTCCAGCTCTTGGAGAGGATGCTGGAATTTTAGGAGCTTTGGCTCTTTGCTTTAAATAGAAAATTAATAAGGAGGACTAAAAAGCTAGATTAAATTTTAGTCCTCCTTATTTTTTACTTCCTGTTTTTCACATCTTTCCTATCAAAAAGTTTTCTTCTCTCTGTAGACTGAATAAAGAGTTTTTTCATTCCTTCCACATCTTCATTTACAAGTTTTTCTCTAAAATTATTCAGCTCTGCTGCAAAATCATCTATCTCCTTTACTAATATTTCCTTATTTAAAAGAAAAAGTTCACTCCACAAAACTTCATTAATTTTAGCTATCCTTGTAAGGTCTCTGAATGAATCTCCAGTATATTCTACAAGATGGGTATTATCGTTGGTATTCATAAGAGATACTGCTATCACATGAGTAAGCTGTGACACAAACCCTATCATTTTATCATGCTCTTCAAGTGACAGCTGGGTAATATTTCTAAACCCAAGTATTTCTCCCAGCTCCCTTGCAAATTTTATTCCTTCAGATGTATTTTTTTCTGTAGGAGTAATGATGAAGTTGGCTATCTTAAAAATATTCTCATCACTATTTCTCACACCGCTCACTTCTTTTCCAGCCATGGGATGAGAGCTTATAAATTCAAAATCTTCAGATAGAAATCCCTGTACTTTGTCAGCTATTCCTTTTTTTACCCCACTGACATCTGTGATTATACAGCCCTTTTTAAAATACTTCTGATTTTCTTTTAACCATTCTATCATTGCAGTAGGATAAAGTCCTGATATTATCACATCTGCTTTTTCTATCAACGAATTATAGTCAGAAACTGCTCCTTCATCTATTATATTATTTTCAAGAGCATATTCTATACTGTCTTCATTTATATCAGCAGCATATACAGTATATCCGTTTTTCTTGAGAGCTTTTGCATAAGCTCCTCCCAGAAGCCCTAATCCCACAATGAAAAATTTCATATCTTTATTTATCATAGCACTCAACCTTTACCCCTATTTTTTCTATATCTTCAAAAAAATCAGGATAAGACTTTTCCACTGCCTCTGCTCCATCTATAATGACAGGTTTATTCATAAGGGTAGCTGCTACAGCCATGCTCATAACTATTCTATGATCTTTATGCCCTGATACCTCTATTCCTCCAGCATATATCTCTTTTCCAGATATAAAAATCTCATCTTCTGTAGTTTTAATAGATACTCCCAGCTTTAAAAGCTCCTCTTCCATAGCTGCTATTCTGTCGCTTTCCTTGTATCTCAATCTTCCAGCATTATATATTCTGAAGTCTCCATCTCCATACATTCCTAAAACATTGAGTATCGGCCCTAAGTCTGGACAATCTGCAAGATCTATTTCACAGCCTTTAGGAGTACTTTTATGAATAAAGTACCCTCCTTCTATATTTTCTATATTCACACCACTGCTTCTCAATATCTCTATTACAGCTTTGTCTCCCTGCTTAGAGTCATGATTCAGCCCCAGACATTTAAGATCATTATTCACTGCTCCCAGCACTGCAAAGAACCCTAGCTGTGAAAAATCTCCTTCAATGGTATAGTCACAAGGACTGTATTTCTGATTTCCTCTGATTTTAAAAGTAAGCTCATCTTTTTGAAATATCTCTATTCCAAATCTTTTCAACATCTCTAAAGTAAGGTCTATATATGAAGCTGATTCAAAAGGAGGTCTTATTTTTATTTCAGAATCTCCCTCCAGCAAAGGAAGGGTAAAAAGAAGTCCGCTGATAAACTGCGAGCTTATATTTCCATCTATCTCATATGTTCCAGCTTTCAGTTTTCCTTCTATCTCCATCTTAGATTCATCATGATAGTAATGTAATTTCTGCTCTTTAAATATATCCTCATATATTTTTTGAGGTCTTTTCAGAAGTCTGTTTTTCCCAAGAAAAGTTATTTTCTTTCCAGTCAGGGAAAATATTGGTATAAAGAATCTCAAAGTTGACCCAGACTCATTACAGTTTATAGTTTCATCTGAAATTTTTGTGATATCTTTTATCCCATCTATAATGAGGGTGCTTCCATTTTCCTCTATGACAGCTCCCAGTTTTCTCATTCCCTCTATTGTAGTTTTTATATCATCAGAATAAGCTGTATTTTTTATTATGCTTCTTCCAGGTGCCATTGATGCACATATTATTGCTCTATGTCCCATGCTTTTAGAAGGGGGGATAACTATCTGCCCACTGCATTTTGATGGATATATTTTTGCTTTCATTTATTTGCTTCCTCCTTCTAATGAGTTTTACATATCTCTTCCAATAACTTTTGCTATTTTTCTTCCTTGCTCTATCAAATGCTTGAATTTTTTAGGTTTCAATGATTGAGCTCCATCACTCCAAGCATGCTCTGGGTCATTATGCACCTCTATAATAAGTCCGTCTGCCCCAGCTGCAATAGCTGCCAATGCCATTGATTCTACATATTCCCAGTTTCCAGTAGCATGAGAAGGATCAATTATTATAGGAAGATGTGTTTTTTGTTTAATAATAGGGATAACGCTAAGATCAAGAGTATTTCTAGTATATTTTTCAAAAGTTCTGATTCCTCTTTCACAAAGTATTACATTTTCATTTCCTCCAGCCATAATATATTCAGCTGACATTATCCATTCTTCTATTGTATTTGATAGCCCTCTTTTTAAAAGGATAGGTTTATTTATTTTCCCTACTGCTTTTAGCAGATCAAAGTTCTGCATATTTCTTGCCCCTATTTGAATAAGGTCTACATTTTCAACAAATTCATCTATTTTATCTGCACTCATAAGTTCACTGACTATTGGAAGCCCATAAGTTTCTCTTGCTTTTACTAGACATTGAATTCCTTCACTGGCCATTCCCTGAAAAGCATATGGCGATGTACGAGGTTTGTAAGCTCCTCCTCTCAGCATAGAAGCTCCTGCTTCTTTTACTTCCTTTGCTATCTCCATAACAGAACATTCTCCCTCTACAGAACAAGGACCTCCTATTACAGCAATTTTTTGTCCTGCTCCTATTTTGATTCCGGCTACATCAATAATGCTGTCTTCTGGATGGAAAAGTCTGTTGGCTTTTTTATATGGTGCTGCTATTCTAGTTACATCTTCAACATATGGACTTGCCTTCAATGCTTTCTCATCTATTTTTGTAGTATCTCCCACTATACCAAATACATTGTAATTTTCTCCAGATATAAGAGTTACTGCTACATCATTCTTACTTTCTAAAGCCTCAATCATCTTTTGAATTTCTTCTTGCGGTGTGTTTTTCTTTAAAGTTATTATCATTTTTATTCCCCCTAAGTTTTTATATTTTCTTATATTTTTGTTTATTTCATATTTTAACTATTCTGCATCTTACTTTATTCTATCTTTCTTTATTTCATATTTTAACTATTCTATATCTTACTTTATTCTATCTTCTCTTTCATTCTATTTTTTATCTGTCATCCACATATAGCCATATCTCATGCAGATGAGATCAAGAAGCCCAAAAGCTGTCATAGAATCTACAACCACTCTTGCTCTGTGTATTATAGCTGGGTCATGTCTTCCTTCTATATTAAATTTTACATTTTCCTTCTTAGCTATATCTACACTTTCCTGCTCCTTATATATTGATGGTGTAGGTTTTACAGCAATCTTCATTATAAGGGGCATAGAGTTAGATATTCCTCCATTAATCCCTCCATTATTATTTGTTTTAGTTTTTACTTCTCCATTTTCATAATAGAAGCTGTCATTTGCTTCACTTCCATACATCTCTGTCACTGCAAACCCAGCTCCAAATTCTATCCCTTTCACTGCTGGTATAGAATATATTAGGTGAGAAAGTACACTTTCTACAGAATTGAAATAAGGCTCTCCTATTCCTACTGGAAGTCCTGCCACAGCAGTTTCCAGTACTCCTCCTACTGAGTCCAGCTCCTCTCCTGCTTTTTCTATGAGCTTTTTCATTTTCTCTTCAGAAGCTTCCTCTATCACAGGAAAATATTTTGCATTTACTTCCCTTATCTCCTTCAATAACATGCTCTCTTCAGAAGAAAAACTCTTATCTTTCTCATTTCTGCATTTTAATATGTGAGTCCCTATTTCTATTCCTTTAGATCTGAGTACCTGAATAAATATTGCCCCTGCTGCTACCAGAGGTGCTGTTATTCTTCCAGAAAAGTGCCCTCCTCCTCTATAGTCCTGATATCCCATATATTTTGCATCTGCTGTATAATCAGCATGAGAAGGCCTCATTATACTTTTAGTTTTCTCATAATCTCTGCTCATTTGTGATTTATTTTCAATTATGAGGCATAGTGGTGTTCCTGTTGTATAACCATTAAAATATCCACTGATTATTTTAAAATCATCTGCTTCATGTCTTTGAGTAGATATTTTTCCCTTTGGCTTCCTTTTCTCCAGCTGTTCTTGTATAAAGTCAGTATCTAATTTTATTCCTGGAGCTAATCCATCTATCACGATTCCAATAGCTGTTCCATGTGATTCTCCAAAAAGACTGAGTTTTATACTATTTCCTATTGTACTCTGCATTTTTCCTCCTCTATTTCAGATAATTTTTACATTCTTCCATTGGAACTTTTAACAGTTCAGATTTTCCCAACTCTCTTACTTTTACCAGAGTTATCTTATTTTGATCAGCTTTTTTATCTTTGAGCATAAGTTCAAATACTTTATCACAATCATATTTTATCTCTGTATCTATATTCATCTTTTTCAATATATTTTTAGTTCTCTCTCTAAGTTCTTCATTCTCTATCATTGGAAGCATTCCCATAGCCACTCCCTCTCCATGAAGGACATCTTTCAAATGGAAGAACCCTTCTATTCCATGGCCGATAGTATGACCAAAGTTCAGTATTTTTCTGAGATTTTCCTCTCTCTCATCTTTTTCAACTACATCTTTTTTTACTAAAAGTGCTCTATAGATTATCTCTTGAAGACTGCTCTCTATATCTTTCTCTTCAAATATTTCAAAGAGTTTTTTATCGTATATAAGGCCAGCCTTCAAAGCTTCAACCAGTCCATTGTAATAGTGCCTTTTAGGAAGAGTCTCTAAAACTTCTGGATCTATGAATACCCCTTTCGGCTGATAAAAAGCTCCTATTATATTTTTAGTATCTCCCAGATTTATTGCTGTTTTACCTCCAATAGAGCTGTCTATCTGAGAAAGTGTAGTTGTCGGTATATTTATGAAATCTATTCCTCTCATGTATGAAGCTGCTGAGAATCCTGCAAGATCCCCTACCACTCCCCCTCCCAGAGCTATTACAAGATCTTTTCTATGAAAGCCACATTCAAGGAGTTTTTGACATACTTCTTCAAATACTCTAAAACTCTTTGCTCCCTCTCCCTGTTCTACAATAATTGAATAACCATCAGAACATTGAGCTTTTAATATATCTGTATATTTTTGAGGGACTCCTGTATCTGTCACTATCATAACTTTTCTATTTAAGTCTATATATTCTTTTATTCTATAAAGTATCCCTTTTTCAATATGAATATCATAACTTTTTTCTTTAAGATCTATTCTCAGTTTCATAAAATCCTCCTTTTTATTTTTCTCAGATATAAAAAAAAGCATTCAATTCCTTGAATGCTTCGCCTTGATACAACAAAAGACCATAAGGGCTTTATGGTTGTATCAAGGCTATCTAAAGTAAAATCTGAATACTATGTTGTTTGTTTTTTTATTTCTCATAAGTTACCACTCCGAAAAAACGAATTTTACTTATAATAAACCTATATTGAAAATTTTGCAACATTTTTTTTAATTTTTTTGAAATCTCAATATATATATTCCCTAAGACTTCCTATTTCTACAGACTTTAAAGTTCTTATGCAAAAACAAATTTTTTTTATGTAGAATGTATTCAAAAATAGTGCTATAATAATTTCAAAATTCAAAGGGGGAGTAAAATATGAATAAATTGGAAGAAGCCAGAAAGATCATAAATGAAGTAGACAAAGAAGTTGCAGCTCTTTTCCAAAAAAGAATGCAGGCTGTAGAAGATGTCATTTTATACAAACTGGAAAATGATATGCCTATTTTTGACAGTGGAAGAGAAAAACAAGTAATAGAAAAAAACTGTGCTTATATCACAGAGGAAAAATATATTGAATCATACAAGGAATTTATTCAAAATCTTATGGATACTTCTAAGAGATATCAGGCATCGATCATCAACAAAGGTGTTGTTGCATATCAAGGTACCATGGGAGCATTCTCTCATATTGCCTCAAAAAAAGTTTTCCCAGATTCAAAATTAAAGTCATACGCAACTTTTGAAGATGTATTCAAAGCTGTTGCTGATGGGGGAGCAGCATATGGAGTTATTCCTTTTGAAAATTCATATACAGGAGAAGTAGGGGAAGTTCTTGATCTGCTTTCAAAATATGACTGCCATATCTCTGGAATCTATGATTTAAAAATAGATCAGAATTTATTGGGATTAAAAAATGCAGAAATAAAAGATATAGAAAAAGTTTATTCACATCATCAGGCACTGTCACAATGTCAGACGTTCTTAAAAGGAACTAACTTTGAAGCTATTCCTTATCCTAATACTGCCCTTGCAGCTAAATTTGTAAGTGAAGCAGGAGACATCCATAAAGCTGCTATTGCCAGCAGAGAAACTGCTGAACTTTATGGTTTAAAAATTCTTGTTGAAAATATAAATACAAGTACAGAAAACACTACAAGATTTATTATACTGACTAAAAAACTTGAAGAAAAAGGAGATAGATTTAACCTTCTATTTACTGTTGACCACAACGCTGGACAGCTGGCACATATTATTCAGATAGTAGCTGAGCATGGATTCAATATGGAAAGCATCAGATCTCGTTCTCTTCACAATCTTCCTTGGCAGTATTTCTTCTATGTAGAAATAGTAGGAGATTTGAGAGAACAAAGAACAAAAGATTTAATAGAAGCTATGAGAAAAAATTGTAAAGGCCTTAAAATATTAGGAAGTTATTCTGTTAAATAAATAGAATTATATTTCTATTCTATAAACCATTAACTTCCCCCAAAACATTTGATTTTTCTGTGTTTTATTCCAAATACAAGTAGATAAAAAGCATAAATTACTATATAATATTGTGAACTACTTAAAAAGTTTCAGAAAAAATATAAAAGTAATGATGAAATGGGGGAAGGAAATGGAAATATTATTTGAAAATAGATACTACTCTGATAAAAAAGTTCTGCTTGAATATGTAAAAGATGTTCATTGTAAATTTCCTAGAAGACTTGGATTTTTATTTGTGCTTATTGCAGCATTCTATACTTACCTTACATTATTCAAGATGAGCAGTTTACGTTTGGTTATGGCTGTTCTGACTATATTAATATTTATTGTTTCATTGCGATTAATTTTTTATCATTTAGTTTATTTGAAAAATATGAAAAAATCTTCTCTTAATCTGCATAATGGACAGATGCCTGAATCTGTTTTGCAATTTACAGATAATGGCATTGCTTTAAAAGAAGGCAAAATTTCAATGGAGTTTGAATATAATCAAATCAAGGAAATAAAAGAATATAAGGTGGCTTATGTCTTAATGATTGGAAAAAAACAAGGAATAATATTAAAAAAAGACAGCTTTTCAATTGGAACTTTTGAAGAGTTTAAAAAATTCATAAATGAAAAAATAAAATAATTTTTACTGTAATAAAAGAGGCTAGGAAATAAGAAAAATTTTTAGAATTTTTACTATATTCCCCAACCTCTTTTTATTTTAATAGCCCCTAAATATTTTTAAATTTAAATCAAGTCTTTTCCTGATTTTATTTTATATCTGTCTTTTACAAATCTTATTCCTATTTGTATAAGCTCTCTCTCAACTTTTACTCTTTTTTCTGTATCATCAATACTTGTAACTTCCATCACCTTAGAATCGCCCACTACTCTTCTGATGATTTCCATTCCTGCCGACCCTACTGAATCAGCCAATATTTCTCCGAGATACCAGTTTTCAAAGCCTTCATTTACATAAAGAGGATCTTTTACTATCTCCTTATATTTTTTATGGAATTTTACAACAAACATATCAAAAATATTTTCAATAGTCTCAGTAAGCCATTGGATAAATTTCTCTTTCTTTTCTCCATCTTCCATAAGATATTTTCTATTTACCAAAGAGAAGAAAAGATTTCCTATTACGTTTCCAATATCATATCCCATAGGCCCATAGAAAGAAAATTCCGGATCAATTACCTTCATTCCTCTTTCATTAATAAATATAGACCCTGAATGAAGATCTCCATGTATTAAAGCTTGTGCATTATTCATAAAATTATTTTTAAGTTTTGCTGCTTCAACATGAAGTTCTTTATCTTCATATAAATATTTTTTTACAAACTCCATATTTTCTGGAATAACTATATTTCTATCTCTGTCATTTACATAAGGTTCTGTAAATACAAGACATTCTGATATATCACACAATTCTTTATTTATAAAAGCTTTTACTCTGTCTTTTTTCTCTGCTCTGTCCAGTACCAGATCTGTTGTTGGAAGAAGGGTATCTGCTAGAAAACTGCTTATCTCATCTGCAAATTTTTCAAATATTTTCCCATCTATAAGCTCTTTTCTTAGATTCTTATATTCAGAAATATCCTCCATTACTATTACACACATGATATCGTCATAACGATATATTTCTGGCACAAATTCAGGAGCATATTCCCCTTCCAGCTTCAATATTTCTGCTTCAATTCTACTTCTGTCCAAATCTAAAGGACGTCCAGATGAACGTAAAAATTTATCTGCCTGTTTCAATACAACAGACTTTCCAGTTTTATCTTCTATGACTCTGAAAATATAATTTATATTTCCATCTCCAATTTCTTCGCCCCTAAGCTCAGCATCATCTGGAAAAATTCCAAAATATTTTGTATATTCAACAGCATCTGCTGCTGACATACGAAAATGCTCTAAATATTTATTCATAGTCTTCCCTCTCTCTTAATAATATTGTTCTACTTCCTTTTCATAATATTCTGCCAGATTATATGGAGAATATATTCCCTGATCTGTAACAACACCACTGACTAAATAAGGAGGTGTAATATCAAAAGATGGATAATAAGCTTCTACTCCCTCTAAAGTATTTTTTATTCCATTACACGTTAAAACTTCTTCTGGATTTCTTTCCTCTATCACTATATTTTCAAGTTTTTTATCTTCATCAGGAATGCCAGTAACAAAATATGGAATTCCAAAGTATTTTGCAACTATAGCAATCTGCAAAGTCCCCACTTTATTTACTATATGTCCATCCATACAGATAGAATCTGCTGCTGAGGTAAATACATCTATTCCTTTAGATTTTATTGTCCATGCTGGCATGTTGTCTGTAATCACAGTCACTTTAAATCCCTGATCTTTCAGTACACTTGCTGTAAGACGTGCCCCTTGAAGATATGGTCTTGTTTCTGGGCAGTAAAATTCTATATCTTTATTCTGATTTCTTATCTCTCTTCCCATACATCCTACAATTGTTTCACCAAAACATTGCGTCATTACTTTCCCTTTTTGTGGAAAAAGCTTCACAAGATTTTTAGCTACTTCTGACATTCTTCCATATCTTCTCTCAAGAGAATCAACTGTTCTTTGAAATATTGCCTCTACAGCTGATTTCCCCTGTTCAATAGCTTCTTTTCCAACTTCATAACATGACTCAGTTATGAGCTTCATACGATTTACAGTAGTAGGTCTTGCATGAGATATTACATCAGAAGCTTCTTTTAGGAAAGCTATCTGCTCCTCTTTAGACAGCCCCTCTGCCTGATAAGCAGCCAGAGCCATTCCCATTCCTGCTGCTGTATAAGGTCCTGCACTTTGTGTTACCATATCTGTGATAGCTTGTCTCACCTCATGGTAATCACTGCACTCTACAAATTTTACTTCTCTTGGATAAATTCTTCTATCTAAAATTCTCACTTTTCCATTTTCATACCATGCAATATTTTCATATTGAAGCATGAAAGCCAACCCCTGGTCCATTCTATTCATATTTATCCCTCTTTTCATTAAAAATACTATGCTTTGCTGTTTTTAAAATTAGGCAGTCCAGTAGCTATAGACAATGCTCCCATTACAATCATCAGCATAGAATACCAAGAATAAGGTACTATTGATGCTGGTGATATCTGAGCCATTCCTGCTGCCATAAGCATTTGTCCTGCATAAGGCATCAACCCTTGAAATGCTGATGAGAACAAGTCAAGAAGTCCAGCTACTCTCTTACGGTCTACACCAAATTTATCTGCTATATCTTTTGCCATAGGCCCTGCTGTAATGATTGATACTGTATTATTTGTAGTTGCCAGATCAAGAAGACTTACAAGAACTGCAATTCCAGTTTCTGCTCCCCTTTTACTCTTTATTCTAGCTGTAAGATTTTCCAGAAGATAAGTGATTCCTCCAAAGTGATTCATGAGGGCAACTACTCCTCCTACTACAATAGCTATTATAGACATATCTTCCATCCAGCCAAGTCCTCTTTGCAGTATTCCAAATATCTCCACAAAAGTAAAACTTCCATGGAAAAGTCCGATTCCAAGTCCTAAAGCTATTCCTATTCCCAATACGTTTATTACATTGAGCCCTGTAAGTGCCAGAACAATGATAGAAATATATGGAATTATATTTACAAGATTGTATTCATAAATTTTACCTTCAACTCCGCTTCCTCCCATAAAAGATATCAGTATCATATTGATGATAACTGCTGGAAGTACAATAGCAAAGTTGACTTTGAATTTATCCTTCATTCCTACTTCTTGAGTCCTTGTTGCTGCAATAGTTGTATCAGAAATAAATGACATATTATCTCCAAACATTGCTCCACCTATAACTACCCCGCATACTAAAGGCAGTGCTATACCAGTTTCTCTTGCTATTCCTACAGCTACTGGTGTCAAAGCACTTACAGTTCCCATAGATGTCCCCATTGAGAAGCTAAGTGCACACCCTACAAGGAACAGACCTGGAAGCAGCATTTTAGCTGGAAGCACAGACAACCCCAGATTTACTGTTGAACTAACAGCACCCATTGCATCTGCTACAGAATAAAAAGCCCCTGCCATAAGGAAAATTACAACCATCAGAATCAATGTAGGTTCTCCTGCACCCTTACAGAAAATATTTACCTTTTCATCTAATGTTTCTTTCTTCCCCTCTTTGTTTAAACAAAACGACACTCCCATAGTAATCATAAATGCTGTAAGCAATGGCATATTTCCAAAGCTTCCTGTAAAGATTCCAGCTCCTGCATATAACCCTAAAAATACAATCAATGGAATCAAACCTTTGATATTTCCTTTTTTCTCCATATGTCCCCTCCTAAATATTTTTTATTTAAAATTTTAATCCACCCTAAATTTCTTCATGTTCCTCTGTTCTTTTTCCATAATCTTTAAATCTCTCTATCATATTCTGCATCTCTTTTTCTGATAGAATTTCTGGTTCTCCTACAGTTTTAGCTATAAAGTACAGCTCACAGCAGAACTCTACATTTTCAGCTATATTATAGGCTTCTGACAGGTTGGCCCCTCCTGCCAGCATCCCATGATTGCTTAAAAGTACTGCTTTTGTTCCTTCCATTGCTTTGAAAGCATTTTTAGCTAATTTTACTGTTCCATAAGTTGCATATTCTGCACAAGGTACATCAGTTCCCGCTACCGCCAGAAGATAATGTATTGCTGGTAGTTTTTTATTTATGCATGAATATCCTGCTGCATATTTTGAATGAGTATGTACCATTGCATTTATATCATCTCTATATTTATAAAATATTCTGTGCATGTCTGCTTCACTTGAAGGAACTCTCTTTCCATCTACTATTTTTCCACTTTGTACATCTATAATTACTATATCTTCTGGAACTATTTCAAGATAATCTATCCCGCTTGGAGTAATTGCCATAAGATTCTGTTCTCTGTTAACTAGGCTTATATTTCCTCCCGTTCCTTTGGTAAGACCTTCTTTTATCATACGTCTGCCGTATTCCATTACTTCTTTTCTCTCTTTTTCTAATAGCATTTACTTTTACCTTCCTATTTTGACATTTTTAGAATATTTACTATATCTTCTTTTCTTAATTTTTTAAATCTTCCAAGAGTTTCACTTCCAGCAAGAGCTTTTTCAGCCATCACTTCAAAGTTCTCCTCTCCTATTCCTGCCTCTTCCAAAGATGTTTTCATTTTAAGATTTTTGAAAAACTTTTTAAGTTCTATTATTCCTCTTAAAGCTGTTTTTTCTCTGTCTTCATCTTCTTTTATCCTAAAGACTTTTACTGCAAAATCTGAAAATCTTTCTATATCTTCATCTTTCACATATTCCATCCATGCTGGAAAGACTATTGCCATTCCTGCTCCATGAGTTATGTCATATATGGCACTTATTTCATGTTCTATTCTATGAGATGCCCAGTCAGCAGCTCTTCCTGCTGCTATCATTCCATTATGTGCCACAGTGGCTGCCCACATAATTTGAGCACAATTATTATAGTTTTTAGGTTCTTTCATTACTTTAGGTCCAAATTCTACAACTGTTCTCATAGCTGCTTCCAAAAGAGCATCACTCAGCTGTGTGTCTGCTGTACGGCTGAAATATCTCTCCATAAGATGGGACATTATATCTGTTACTCCACACCCCATTAGATAAGACGGTATTGTAAAGCAAACCTGCGGATCTAGTATTGAAAACACTGGAAAATTCTTTTCTGTATCGCATACACATTTCATCGATGTTTTCTCATCACTTATTATGGAACTTTCTGACATCTCTGACCCTGATCCCGGTATTGTAAGAACTACCCCAACATTTAGAGAATTTACAGGTTCATTTTTTCCTGTAAAGAAATCCCATACATCTCCTTCATATACTGCACCAAGGGATATAGCTTTTGCAGAGTCTATTACACTTCCTCCACCTACTGCCAGAATAAAATCTATATTATTTTTTCTGCATATTTCTATTCCTTCATATACCAGAGATAGTCTTGGGTTTGGAACAACTCCTCCAAAAGTTACATATTCTATACCATTCTCTTCAAGGGATTTTACTACTTTGTCATATATCCCTAGTTTTTTAATCAGGCTTCCATCTCCTTCATAATGCAGCAGAACTTTTTTGCTGTAAGCTTTCACATATTTTCCTGCTTCCTCATGAGTATCTTTTCCAAATATAAGTCTTGTGCTGCTTTTAAAATTAAAATTTTCCAATTTCTATACGCCTCCTTAGAATCATATATATACAATATCTACCTTCAGCTTTTTAAGAGATTCCTCCCATTCATTTGATAGTTTCTGGTCTGTTATAATATAATCTATTTTATCTAATCCACAAATCAGATGAGATTCCAGATTATCAAATTTTGTTCTGTCCACTATCAAAAATGTTTCTTCTGAATTAGCTATCATTTTTCTTCTGATTTCAGCTTCTCTTTCGCTGTCATCTGTTACTCCAAATTTTCTATTAACTGCTGTACAGCTTACAAATGCTTTATTTGCATAAAGGGTCTCCAGCTGATTTACTGCCTGACTCCCTATAAATGATTTTGTTCTCTTTCTAAAACTTCCACCAACACATACTATTTTTACCCATTTAGAATCCTGAAATACTTCTACTACTCTTATTGAGTTAGTTATAACAGTAACTTTTTTCTCATACTTATCTACAATTTGGGCTACACATACTGCTGTAGTACTACTGTCTATCATCAGTGTATCTCCATCTTGAATAAACTCAATAGCTTTATTAGCTATCTCATGTTTTTCTTCCAGATATATCTTTTCTCTTATTTCTAAAGGAACCTGTTTGTCCGTTTCTGATTGAAGGTATGCTCCACCTCTCACTCTTTTTAACACTTTTGTTTTCTCTAATTTATCCAGATCACGTCTTATAGTTTCTTCTGATACATTAAACTGCTTGCTCAGTGTGCTTATTATCACACTTCCTTTTTCATTTAATATCTTTTCAATTTCTTTCAATCTTTGAATCGCCAGCATTTTTTAAATACCTCCTTTGATACAGTTCACATAATATTACATTTTCTCAAAATATGTGTCATTATCTTCAATTATATACTATATCAAAATTTGTATCTATGCATTTTTTTATTTTTCTCAACTTTTTCTCACATTTTTCAACATATTCTTTCTTTATAACAACAAGATATCACATCTTCAAAAATTAATCAACAGTTTTTTTAAAAAAAATTTGAACTGATTTTGAAACTAAAGATACGGTTCAATACATAAAGATATTTTTCTTACCATTGAATATCCTATAATTACCTGTCTTCACTCTTATCCTTCATTAATTTATTTCACTTTCTTCTCAATTTATCTCCTCACATTTTCCAACATTTATCCACAAAAAAAGAGCCAAAATTGACTCTTCTCAAATTTATATTTTTATTTTCTTTGCAGTAATATAATATTTATATCTCCTGCTTTTAACCCCGAAGGGTTGAGGCTTAGTTTAGTAAACTAAGAAGCAAATCACCATAGCAGCAATGATTAAAAGAATAATTATTAAAGTACCTCCTTCAATCTTATTGTTGTTAAAGTGAAACTCCAGTTTAAACATACTAAACCTCCTCGCAGTATTAAATCTACTACTTACAAGAAACATCACTAACTTATAAGTATGAAAAAGGCTTCCACACAGTGAAAGCCTACTTCATGATGTTTTTTCTAATACTACGAGTAATTTAATTATAGCAGATTTACCTGAAAAAGTCAATTCTCCTCCTTCGATGTAAGCACAAAAAAGAACGTGATTTCTCACGCTCTTTTTTAAGGATTATTTAGAGTACAAAATTTATGAACAATTTTGTAAGTGGTAGCTATTTTTTAATTCTAATAACTCTTCCTGGCAATATTTCATTTTTCTTGTAGTCTTTAATTGCAAATTCTCCATTTACCATTACATGACTGATTCCTTCTGGGAATTGAATAGGATCTACGAAAGTTCCTTTATCAATAGTTGTATTTTCATCAAATATAACTACATCTGCAAAGTATCCTTCTTTTAATAGCCCTCTATTGTCTATTTTAAATGTTTTAGCAGGCTTATTTGTCATTTTATAAATTGCTGTTTCCAATGTCATAGCTTTCATTTCTCTTACAAATTTTCCTATAACTCTAGGGAAAGCTCCATATACTCTAGGATGTGGTTTTCCTCCTAAAAGTCCATCTGTACATATATTACTTTCTTCTCTTGTCATGAAAGTAACTACATGCTCATCTTTTCCATAATAATCATACATTCCAACAGCATTTTCTTCTTCTTTCAATAGATCGAATACTGCATCAAATTTATCTTTTCCTCTTAATTCAGCTATTTCTATTAGATTTTTTCCTATACAGTCTTCATTAGCTTTTGTTTTTACTGAAGTTACAAATATACCTTCAAACCCAGCAAAATCTATAAAGTTATCCCAACCTGGAATTCCATTGATTATATCATGTTTCATTTTTTCTCTGTCAGCTTTGTTTCCTAATCTTTCTACAAGTTTATCAGTTCCTCCTGCATGTGCCCAAGGTGGAATGATAACTCCAAGCATTGTACTTCCAGCAACATATGGATACTGGTCATAAGATATTTTAATTCCTTCCTCTTTACATTTATCAAGAAGAGCAACTATATCTTTTATTAAATGCCAGTTCTTTTTACCACAGATTTTGAAGTGAGAGAAATGAATTTTTACTCCGCTTTCTCTAGCTATAGTTATAACTTCATTCATAGATTCAATCATTGTATCTGCTTCACTTCTTTGGTGTATAACTAATGGTCTGTCATATTCTGCTGCTACTTTACAGATTTCTACTAATTCTCTAGTATCTGAATAAGCACAAGGTATGTAGATAAGTCCAGTTGAAAGCCCAGCTGCACCTGCTTCCATCTCTCTTCTAGTTATATCTCTCATTTTAGCTAATTCTTCATCTGTTGCTACTCTTGCTTCAAGCCCCATAGCTTCCATTCTGATGTTTCCATGAGGAACTAAGTACATTTCATTAGGTCCTGATCCAGTTTTTGCTATAAGATCAAGATATTTATCAGTTGTTTCCCAGTCCCAAGTTAGAAGATCACTGTCACCATCTAGCCCAGCTAGATTTTTTCTCCAAGAGCTTACAAATTCTTTTGGAAGAGGAGCCATTGAGATTCCGTCTTGACCTAGTATCTCTGTAGTTATTCCTTGACGAAGTTTAGGTTCGATAAATGGTTCTATTAATACTTTTAAGTCTGAGTGGCTGTGAGTATCTATAAATCCTGGAGCAACTATTTTCCCAGTTGCATCTATAACCTCTGCTCCTTCAACATTATCTATTGTTCCTATTTTTTCAATTTTATCTCCATTTATAAGGACATCTGCTTTATATCTTTTTTCACCGCTACCATCAACAACAAAACCATTTTTTATTAATTTCTTCATAATATAATCTCCTCCTTAATAATTGTACTTATATCATTAAATATTTTCAAATTCAATTTCAGGAGCTGGTTTAACACCCATACTTCTTTCAATTGCTGAAACCGCAAAGATTACTATAAACGCTACTATTCCACCAGGAACCATTGCATTTAATCCCCAAGGAGTATTTAGAACATATATCCATATAGCTGCTACAACAGTACCTGCAACGATTGAAACAAACCCTGCATTTCTTGTTACATTTTTGTAGAAGATACCACAGATAAATGCTGCGAAAGGTCCTGCACTTCTAAGGGCAAAGGCTCCCATCATAACACTGATTACATTACTTGCTTCAAGAGCTATGAAAAGCCCTACTCCTCCAACTACTAACATAGCAATTTTTGAAATCCAAATTTCTTTTTTATCTTCTTTAACACCTTTATTGATGTAAGGAACGAATATATCATTTGTAAACATTGTAGCAGTACCAATCATATTTCCAGCAGCACTACTCATAGTAGCTGCAACTATTGCTGCCAGAACTATTCCTGCAATTATAGCAGGAGCAAATGTGATTGTAGCTTGTGCAAGAGCATTCTTTTGAGATCCTCCTAATGCATAACCATCAATACAAACATAAGCTAAAAGTCCGATTATAGCAGGAACTATTGCATAAGCTGCTGATACAACTCCAGCAAGTATAGATCCTAATTTTGCTGATTTACCATCTTTTGCAGAACAGTAAGTTTGAACTATTTCCTGTCCTGTTGGGAAAGTCATGAAATACATAGCTATATACCCTATAATAGTCGTAGCACCAATTTTTGTCATGCTAAGCATGTCCATATTTGCTCCGCTTACACTTTTCATAGCTTCTGCTTTCTCGAATAATGCACCAAATCCTCCAACTTCTTTACTATTTACCATTACAAGCATTGCAATAGTCATTCCTACTGTAATAAACAGAACGTGCATAAGATTTGCTGCTGTAACAGATTTAAATCCTCCAACCATTGTGTAAATAATAACAACTATTGTACTTACTATTGCTGCTGTTTTAAAGTCAAACCCTGTAACAACATTGATGATAGAAGCTGTTGCTATGATTTGAGCTCCTGTTGCCATAAATAATGCTAATATTGATGTGATAGCAGTAAATATGTGAGAAGCTTTACCATATCTTTTACTGATTATTTCAGGTACTGTATTTGCCTGTGCTCTTCTAAAATATGGAGCAATAAATGATACAAGGACAAACCCTATACCTCCTGCAATAACATACCATGCTGCTGATAATCCGTATTGAAAAACGTTAGTTGCTATACCAGTTGTACTTGCTCCCCCTGTATTAGCTGCAAATAATGTACCTGCAAGAACTACTGGACCTAAAGATTTACTAGCCATTAAGAAGTCATCATTACTTTGCTTTTCTTTTTCTTCAGCTTTTTTTCTTGAAGCAAAAAGTCCAATAGCAACTGTTGCCGCCATGTAAAGTAAAATGATTACCAAAGCTGTGATTTGTGCCTTATTCATATTCAATTCCCCCTAAATTAATTTAATTTATTACTTTGCCAAATAAGCTTTTAAAATTGCATAATATCCTTCAGTTACATTATATAGACTATCTA
>ENA-ORNI01000804-ORNI01000804.1-human-gut-metagenome-genome-assembly--contig:-NODE-804-length-22165-cov-10.8498_pt1 | contig 22165 bp, 20 predicted proteins | sample MGYA00242118_ERZ509028 | MGnify/ENA primary metagenome ERZ509028 (study PRJEB26280, sample SAMEA2338755) | human gut metagenome | biome: human gut; feature: human-associated habitat; material: faeces...
AGGAAGCATAGATGCAACTAGATATGGAGTAAATCTAATGTATAGATTCTAAAAAAACAGGGAGCTTAGCTCCCTGTTACTATTTTACTACAGATATTTCATCTCCGACTTTTACTGTACCACCCTTTAAAACAATAGTGAAAATCCCTTCTCTAGGCATGATGCAATCACCTACAGCATGGAATATAGCACAGTGTGAATGACATTCCTTACCTATTTGAGTTACTTCGAGTAAGATATCTTCATTGATTTTTAATTTTGTTCCAATAGGAAGTTTTGCTAAATCAATTCCTTCAACTATAAGATTTTCACCAAAATCTCCCTGATCAACGTTTCCTCCTTTTTTTATAAAGTCAGATATTTTTTCATTTGAAAGAAGACTGACTTGTCTATGCCAGTTGCCAGCATGAGCATCATTTTTAAGCCCATGATTTTCTATTAATATTCCCTCTTTTATATTTATTTTCTGAGTTCCTTTTTTTTCACTGATACATACAGCTAGAATTTTTCCCATTTAAAAATTTACCCTCCTATTTGATTCATCTTTCTTTTATCTATGTTTTCTTCAATATCTTCATCCATACTATGATGTTCAGGTTTGCTGTATATGGCATTAAAGATAATGTTTTCTAATTCTTCATCAGTTATACCATTTCTTATGATATTTTTCAAATCAATTCCTTTGTTCCAATGGAGACATAATTTTAAAAATCCATCAGGAGTCAGCCTTATTCTATTGCATTTATCACAAAAATTATGGGATAATGGAGCAATGAATCCTATATTTCCTTTGGAAAAACCACTTTTAAAATATTTAGCAGGGCCAGAACCAATTTTTTCATTAACAGGAAATAATTCTCTCTCTTTTTGAATTATTTTAATAACTTCATCATTAGATATAGGAGTGAAGTTTTTCCCTTCTCCAATTGGCATAAGCTCAATAAAACGAATGTCTATTGGATAAGTTTCACTGAATTTGACAAAATCCATAATTTCATTATCATTTTTACCTTTTATAAGGACTATGTTTATTTTTACTCTTTCTATCCCTAATTCTATTGATTTAAAAATATTTTTAAGGACTTTATCAAGAGAGCCTCCTCTTGTAATTTCATTGTATAGAACTGGGTTTAAAGTATCCAGACTTATATTTATTTTTTTTACTTTATTTTTCAAAAGAGATTCAAAATTTTCTCCAAGAAGCAAGCCATTAGTTGTTAAATTTATTTCTTCAATTCCTTCAACAGAACTAATGTTTTCTAGTATGTCAGAGAAATTTCTTCTGACTAAAGGCTCTCCTCCAGTAAGACGGATTTTTTTTATTCCAATTTTACTAAAAATCTTTACTACTCTTTTTATCTCTTCAAAAGTAAGAAGTTCTTCTCTTGGAAGAAAGTTCATATTTCTTTCACTCATGCAGTATTGGCATCTGAGATTACATCTGTCGGTAATGGAAAGTCTCAAGTATTCTATTTCTCTTCCTATTTTATCTATCATAATATTCCCTCATTTTCTAAAAAAGTAACTGTTATATTTTCATTATATCATAACATACTTTTGAGAATTTTATAAAAATAATTTTGATTGACAATAACTGGATTCTGGATTATCCTTTAAATAAAAGAATTTAAAAAATATAAGGAAGAGAATGACTATGGAAAAAGTAAATGACATCATTGTAGTAAGAGGTGGAGGAGATATAGCCAGTGGAGCTATCCAAAAACTTCACAGAAGCGGATTCAGAGTTCTTGTCTTAGAAATAGAAAAACCATCAGCAATCAGAAGGAAAGTAGCTTTTTGTGAAGCTGTTTATGAAAAAAATATTGAAATAGAAGGTATAAGAGCTCAGTGTGCAGCAACAGAGGAAGAGATAAGAAATTGCTGGGAAAAAGATATAATTCCAGTAATGATTGATTCAAGAGGGAAAAGTATAGAAATATTTAAACCAATAGCAGTTGTTGATGGAATACTTGCCAAGAAAAATTTTGGAACTAAAAGAAGTATGGCACCAATAACTGTAGCTTTAGGACCGGGATTCTCTGCTCCAGAAGATGTAGATGTAGTTATAGAGACTATGAGAGGGCATAATTTGGGGAGACTTATTATGGAAGGAACAGCAAGTGCCAATACTGGAATTCCTGGAATAATAGCTGGAATAGGAAAAGAAAGAGTAATCTACAGCGAATTTAATGGCTACATCAAAAATATAGAAAAAATTGGAAGTGTTGTAGAAAAAGGGGATATAATTGCTGTAGTAGAGGAAAATTATATTTATTCTCCAATTTCAGGAGTTTTAAGAGGAATAATAAGAGATGGATATAAAGTAACAGAAGGTTTGAAAATAGCAGATGTAGATCCAAGAATAGAGGAAAAAGAAAATTGTTTTACAATTTCGGATAAAGCCAGAAATATAGGTGGAGCTGTATTAGAAGCTGTTCTTTATTTAAGAAAGATAAAGGGAGTATAATATATGGAAGATAAAATATTAAATGAAATATCTAAAAGAACATCTCAGGGGAAAAAAGCAGCATTGGTTATGATAACAGAAGCTATTGGTTCGACTCCTCGTAAATCAGGAGCTATGATGGGGGTATTTGAAGAGGATATCATAGGGACTATAGGTGGAGGAAGTATAGAATATAAAGTTATTCAAACAGCTAGAGAGCTTATGAAGAGTGGAGAAAGTCAAGAATTTTCATATAATCTGACAACTGATGATGAGCTTCGTATGAATTGTGGTGGAAGTATGAAAGGATTTATAAAAATTTTTTCCCCTTCTCCTAAACTATTGATATGCGGGGCAGGTCATATTGGTCAAAAACTTTTTAATATAGGTAAAAATCTTGAATTTGATATAAAAATAATAGATGACAGAGAAGAACTGAAAATAGATGTACCTGAACTTACTTTAGGGAATTTTGATGAGATACTTACAAATGAAGAAATAACTGAAAATACTTATATAGTTATAGCTACAAGAGGTCATGTACTTGATGAAAAAGTGCTTGATTTAGTAAAAAATAGAGGAGCTAAATATATAGGAATAATAGGGAGTAAAAGAAAAATAACAAATTTAAAAGAAAACCTTGAAAAAAATTCTAAAATCAGAGATAATATATATGCGCCTATAGGACTAAAAATCTCTAACGGAACACCAGAAGAGATTGCAATTGAGATACTTGCTGAGATATTGCAGGTAAAAAATGGAGGAGAATTAGTACATAGGTCACTTTTTTAAATTAAAGGGCATTAATATGTCATCATATTAAAATAAAAAATATTTAGGAGGAAAAACCAATGAAAAAAATAATTCACACTGAAAAAGCACCTGCTGCTTTAGGACCATACTCACAAGCTATTGAAGCTAACGGAACTCTTTATGTATCTGGGCAAATTCCATTTGTTCCTGAAACAATGACTTTAGTTTCTGACTGCGTAAAAGCTCAAACTAAACAATCTCTAGAAAATATCAAAGCTATACTTGAAGCTGCTGGATATACTTTTAAAGATGTAGTAAGAGCTGGAGTGTTCATTAAAGATATGAACGATTTCGCAGCTGTAAACGAAGTTTATGCTGAATATCTTGGAGATGTAAAACCTGCAAGAGCATGTGTAGAAGTTGCTAGACTTCCAAAAGATGTAAAAGTTGAAATAGAAGTTATTGCTGTAAAATAGTAATACATAATTAAAATGGGGAGAGATTCAACAGTTGGATTTCCTCCATTTTTTTATGTCTAAAAATCTTGGTTTTATGTAGAATAAAAAATACAAATGTGTTAAAATGAAGTGTATACAATAAAGGGGGAGATTTTTAATGTTAAAAGAGCTTTTAACCAGTCAATTTATTATTTTAGCCTGCTTATGTTTTGTAGGAGCATTTATTGATTCGGTAGCAGGAGGAGGGGGCTTGATTTCACTGCCAGCTTACTTAGCATCAGGATTGCCGCCTCATATTGCTTTAGGAACAAATAAGTTATCTGGATTTTTTTCTGGGGTAGGAAGCAGTGTGAACTATGCAAGGTCAGGAAAAGTCAATTGGAATCTTATGAAAAAATTGGCTCCATTTTCTTTTGTAGGAGCATTTATTGGAGTAAAAATTATAATTGGAACAAAACCTCAATATATTAATTATATAGTATTTACAGCTTTAATAGTGGTACTTGCCTATACATTGACTAATAAAAAAATGGGTCATGAAAGTACATTCACAGGTCTGACTAAATCAAATGTTACAAAGGGAATGATAATGGCTTTTGTCATAGGATTCTACAATGGGTTTTTAGGTCCAGGGACAGGGTCATTTTTAGTTTTTTTTATGATGAAAATATTTGGATATGATTTTGTAGAAGCTAACGGAGACTCTAAAATTTTAAATTTAATAGGAAATTTTACAAGCCTTTTAGTATTTGGAATCAGTGGGAAAGTATATTTTCTTTATGGGATACCAATTTCAATAATAATGCTTTTAGGAGCTCAATGTGGTTCAAGGTGTGCTATAAGTAAAGGAAGCAGATTTATAAAACCAGTGTTCCTTACTGTGACTACAGTAACTGCTTTAAAAATGTTAAAAGAAATGTTTTAAAATATTAAATACGTTGACAAAGATTTCAAAATAGATTAAAATTTAATAAATGAATAAAGCTATGTGAATGGAGAGGCTTAGGGTAATTTTCTTATAGAAATATGAGGGAATTATTTTGAGCTTTTTTTAATAAAAATTCAGGAGGTAAATTTTATGAAAAAAATGATTAACAAACCAGAGAACATTGTAGAAGAAATGGTTAGTGGAATGCTTAAAGCTTATCCAGAATATCTGGAAAGAGTAGAAGATTTACCAGTAATAGTGAGAAAAGATAAGAAAGTGGGAAAGACAGCTTTAATTAGTGGTGGAGGAAGCGGACACGAGCCTTCACATGCTGGATTTGTTGGTTATGGAATGTTGGATGGAGCAGTAGCTGGAGAAGTATTTACATCACCTAGTGCTGACAAAGTTTATGAAGCAATAAAAGCTGTAAATAGTGGAGCTGGAGTTTTGTTGATAATAAAGAACTACAGTGGAGATGTAATGAATTTTGAAATGGCAGCTGAAATGGCTGCAATGGAAGAAATAGAAGTGAAAAAAATAGTAGTTGATGATGATATCGCTGTAGAAAATAGTACATATACTGTGGGAAGAAGAGGAATAGCAGGAACAGTTTTAGTACATAAAATGGTTGGAGCAGCAGCAGAAAAAGGATATTCTCTGGGAGAGCTGGAAGCTTTAGGGAACAAGGTTATTGGAAGAACGAAAACATTGGGAATGGCATTAGAACCATGCATGGTGCCAACTACTGGAAAATTAAGCTTTGAATTAGCAGATGATGAGGTAGAAATTGGACTTGGAATTCATGGAGAGCCAGGAACACACAGAGAAAAAATTCAGCCAGCAGATGTTCATGTAGATCATATTTTAGAGAAAATATTTAAGGAATCTGATTTAAAAGAAAATGATGAAGTTGCAGTATTAATAAATGGACTTGGAGAAACTACTTTAATGGAACTTTTTATAATTAACAACAGAGTAGCTCAAGTATTAGAAGAAAAAAACATTAAAGCGGTTGATACAATTGTTGGGAACTATATGACATCTTTAGATATGGGTGGCTTTTCAATCACTTTAACAAAATTAGATAATGAAATGAAAGAACTTTTAAAAGCTAAAGCTGATACTCCAGCATTTAAAAGATTTTAGGAGATGGAAAATATGGAACTATTAAAAATAATAAAAAAAGTAAGTGAAAAAATAATTGAAAATAAAGATTACCTTACAGAGCTGGATAGAGAAATAGGTGATGGGGATCATGGTGTAAATCTTGCCAGAGGATTTGAAAAGGTAGAAAAAGAACTTCCAACTATGGAAACTCTAAAGCCTTTTGAAATATTGAATAAAATGGCAATGCTGCTGGTATCTAATGTGGGAGGAGCATCAGGAGCACTATATGGAACCGCTTTAATGAAAGGAGCAGCTTATCTTAAAACTAAAGAAGAAATGACTCCAGAAGTAATAGCTGAAACATGGAGTGAAATGATAAAGGGAATAGAAATGAGAGGAAAGGCTGTATTGGGAGAAAAGACTATGCTTGATACTCAAATTCCTGCTTATGAAGCTTTTAAAATAAAAGCTGATGCTGGAGCAAATGTCAAAGAATGTTTTGAATTTGCAGAGCTTAAAGCAAAATCTGGAATGGAATCTACAAAAGATATAGCTGCTACTAAAGGAAGAGCAAGCTATCTTGGAGAAAGAAGTATAGGACATCTTGATCCAGGAGCTGTCTCATCATATTTAATTATAAAAACTATAAATGATGAATTGAAAGGATAGTGATTATTATGGTAGGAATGGTAATTGTATCTCATAGTAAAAAACTTGCTCATGAAATAATTGAATTATGCAATGAAATGAAAAAATATGATTTTCCTGTTATAAATGGAAGTGGAACAACAGGAGATCATTTAGGATCAGACCCTATGATTATAAAAGAAGCTATTGAAAATGCCTATTCAGAAGATGGAGTTCTAATATTTGGTGATATAGGTAGTTCAATTTTGAATAGTGAAATGGCTATGGAATTTTTGGATGCAGAATATGACAGAGCTAAAATAAAAATAGCTGATGCCCCTATAGTAGAGGGGACTCTTATAGCAATGGCTATAAATGATGGGAAAACTTCTTTAGAAGAAATATTAGAAGAACTAAAAGACTTAAAAAATTTTAATAAAGTTTAAATTTTTTCATACTTTCATTAATTCATATTTTTATAATTTATGATTTTATATAAATAACTATATTAAAATAAAAAATCTCTCTTAGAATTAATTCGATTTCTAAAAGAGATTTTTATTTTGCTTTATAAATTTTAATTATTTACTTTCAGCTATTTCTTTAACTTTCACATAATCTACTTTTCCAGTACCAAGTAAAGGCAGCTTATCTACTGTAACAATTTTTTTAGGAACCCATAATTCGCTGTAAAGTTTTTCTTTAAAATAGTTTAACATTTCTTTTGAGTTAATATCATTTTTTTCTGTGACTAAAACTAATTGTTCCCCTTTCTTTTCATCAGGAATAGCAGTAACAGCACTAGGAAAATCTTTGATATATCCATTTATTATATCTTCTACAGCAGTAAGAGAGACCATCTCTCCAGCTATTTTAGCAAATCTTTTAGCTCTTCCCAAAATAGTAACAAATTTATTTTCATCAATATCTACAATATCTCCAGTATCATACCATCCACCCTCTGGCTGAACTATTTTTCCATCTTTCAAGTAACCAAGCATGATATTTTTTCCTTTTATCCATAGTCTTCCACCTTTTTCTATTCCCGGAATAGCTTCCAGCTTATATTCTATATCAGGTAAAAGCCTTCCTACACTTCCTCTTTTTTGGTACATAGGAGTATTAACAGCAATAACAGGACTGGCTTCTGTTACTCCATATCCTTCTAAAACTCTTACACCAAATCTTTCCATCCATTGATAGTAAGTAGAATCTTTTAATTTCTCTGCTCCTACCATAGCATATTTTATATTATAGAAGTCATAAGGATTAGCTTGTTTAGCATATCCATTGAAGAATGTATCTGTTCCGCATAAAATTGTAGCATTGGAATCATAGACTAATTCTGGGACTATTTTGTAATGTACAGGAGAAGGATAGAAAAATACCTTTATCCCTGAAAGCAATGGCAGGATAGTTCCAACTCCAAGTCCAAATGAATGGAACATAGGAAGAGCATTAAACATAATATCCTGACTTGTAAATGAGAATAATGAACTCATTTGGAATCTGTTAGCCTGTAAATTTTCATGGCTTAAAAGTACAGCTTTTGGAACTCCTTCTGATCCTGATGTAAAAAGAATAGTACAAGGGTCATTAGAGCTAGTTTGAGGAACTTTCTTTAAAAGATAATTAAAGAAACCAGATAATTTTGTAGCTATATTTATCTTTGACTGAAATTCTTCAAGATAGATAATTTTTACCCCATTTTTCTCTAAAGTATCAATAAGATCTTCTAATTGGAGCATCTCTATCATTCTTTTAGCTGTAAGAACTGTTGATATTTCAGCAGTTTTTATACATGATAATATTTGACTTTTTCCCTGAGTAAAATTAATCATAGCAGGAATCTTGCCAGCACATTGCAGTCCAAAGAATACTAGAGCATTTATTACAGAATTTGGAAGAATCAAACCAATATTTTTTTCTTTAAAATTCCTTTTTACAGCTTCTCCAATAACATATGATTTTAATATGAAATTTTTATAACTCATAGGCTGTCTGGAGATATCTTCTGCAATCATATGTTTTTTACCATGTATTTTAACTGCATTCAGCAATGATTTGAAAATATTTTCTTTTACAGGAGAAGATTTAAAAATCATAGAAGTCATAATTTCATAAAGCTGATCTCCTATTTTTTCTCTTTTTGCACTTCCTTTATCTTCTTCAGATAATTTTATCTTAGTAGGAGGAAGTATTGTAATTTTTATTCTAGGGAAAAACTTAGTTTTAAATTTAGTTTTTAAATATGAAAACTTTGAATACTGAGCACCATCTATTCTGATTGGGAGAATGTTGGCATTGGCTTTTAAAGCCACTACTCCAGCTCCTTCATATACTTTCATCAGAGAACCTGTTACAGTTATTCTGCCCTCTGGGAATATGATACATTTTTCATTATTTTTTAATTCATTAATAAGATTTTTTAATGCTAAAGGGTTTGTAGGATCAATAGGATAAAGCTTTACTACTGGCTTAAATATTCTGATCCACCATTTTTTAGCAATTGTTGTATTAATTGCAAATATCAATTTTTCTGGCATGAAAGAAGCAACAAGCAATCCATCCAGCAAAGAAGTGTGATTTGCTATTATAAGAACTCTTTTTCCAGCTTTTTCATAGTTTTCCAGACCAGTAACCTCCATCTTAAATATAAGAGAGAGAATGCTTTGTGCCATAGATCTTGGAAGAGCGTCTGGAATAATAGTAAGTATGTATAGAGAAACACATAAACATATAATTGATATAAGGAAAAATATATCTGATAAAATAAATCCTATTTTAAACAGTCCAAGAACAACAGCAGAGAAAATTACTATTCCAACAGCATTCATTATATTGTTTCCAGCTATGATAGTAGCCAGATATTTTTTTGGTGCTTTATTTTGTAAAAAAGCATTTAAAGGAACTATATACATACCACCAAAAAAGGCAAGGAAAAATAGAACAAAAGATAATTTTATTCCAGGTAAAGATTTAAAAAATGCAACTGTCCTAATTTGACTTTCAGGAGTGATATAGTCCTTAGTAAAGAGATAAAGGAAAAAAGTGGCAATTCCTATTCCAATAGAACTAAGGGGAACAAATGTAGGATGAACAATTCCTCTCATTACTTTTGTACAAATAAATGTCCCAGCAGCCATACCTAATGAAAAAATAAACATAAATACAGCAACAGCATTTCTTGAAAGCCCTAACAGATCACTGCACATAGGATAGAGCTGTGTAAGGATAACTGCACCAAGTGCCCAGAACCATGAAAGTCCTAAAATAGTTATGTATATACTTCTTATTTCAGATATTTTCTTTAATGTTAATTTTATAGTTTTAAAAATATTAAAGCTCATAGTTAAATCAGGTCTTGGAGCTGGAGCAGAGGGAATCTTAAAACTGCTGAGCATACCAAGAAGAGAGCAAAATACAAGTATTCCAACAGTTATCTCTGGGGAAGTAATATGAGCTCCTAAAATAGTTCCAAGTAATATTGAAAAATATGTAGCTCCATCTATTATGGCATTTCCTTCTATTAATTCGCACTCTTCAAGATGCTGAGGAATAATAGAATATTTAACAGGACCAAAGAAAGCAGACTGTATGCTCATAAAAAATAATATAATGATAAGTCCAGAATAAAACTTAAAGAAAACTGCAATAGCAGTAAGGACCATCAATATAAATTCTGCACATTTTAAAATTTTAGCAATTTTATCTCTATGATATTTATCAGCTAACTGTCCAGCAGTGGCAGATAAAAAGAAAAAAGGAAGAATAAAGAGAATAGAAATAAAATTCAGCAGCATTCCTTCATGATCTCTATTTAATGTAAGATTATAAGTAATAAAAGCCATAATAGCTGTTTTCAGCATATTGTCATTGAAAGCTCCAAAAAATTGGGTTATAAATAAAGGTAAAAATCTTTTATTTTTTAATAGCATATATCCTCCGAATGTTATAATTTATCTTTAAAATTAGAAATTATAATATTTATAAAGCAAAGCTGTATAGATATCTATTTAAGTATACATTATTTTTTCTTTTTTTCAAAGTATTCTTTTATAAGTATTACGCCTTATTATTTAGAATCTTTTTTCTTAATTTCCAGTCAGGCATATATTTCTCTACAAAATTCCAAAACTCTTTTTGATGATGAGGGTATGGAAGATGTGAAAGTTCATGTAGAACTACATATTCAATAGCTGAAAGAGGCTTTTCTATAAGATGGAGATTGTATGTAATTATTTTTCTTGTAGTATTACAAGAACCCCATCTGCTTTTCATGCTTCTTACTTTTATTTCTTTAGGAAGATATCCAACTTTTTCTCCTGTTTCTACAGTAAGCTTTTCTAAAATGAAAGAGATTTTTTCCCTAAACCATTTCTCAAGAACTTTCTTTTTTTCATCTGCTGATTCAGATTTTTTACAATAAATATATATTTTTTCCTCATCCTGTTCTACAAAATTTTTCTCAGCAGGAATAATTTCTAAAATATATTTTTTTCCAAGATAGAAAATTTCATCACCATTTACATAAGAAATAGGTCTTCTATTAGAATAATATTGGCTGATAGAATTAATTTTTTCAATTATCCATTTTTCTTTCTGCATAATGAGCTGTTCTATATATTTTTGAGGTACTCTTTTAGGTGCAGATACCAATACTTCACCATTTGAATTTATTTTTATTATTATATTTTTTATCTTTTTTCTTGTTACAGTTACTTTAAAATCCATAAAATTCCTTTCTAAAAATAGGTTTTCATTAATTATACCATATAAGAGGCTTCGTTTTTAGTTGATTTTTTTTGGATAATCTTTTATAATGTTGTGTAAGCGATAAAATAATTAGGAGGAAATTTATGTTGCAAAAGCATAAGAGAAACTTTTCGATAATTGCTCATATAGATCATGGTAAATCAACAATAGCAGATAGATTGTTAGAGTTTACAGGAACTGTAACTAAAAGAGAAATGAAAGAGCAGCTTCTTGACTCTATGGATTTGGAAAGAGAAAAGGGAATAACAATAAAAGCTCAAGCAGTTACTTTATACTATAAAGCAAAAGATGGAATAGAATATGAATTAAACCTTATAGATACTCCAGGACATGTGGACTTTATTTATGAGGTATCTAGATCACTGGCAGCTTGTGAAGGAGCTCTTCTGGTAGTGGATGCAGCTCAGGGAGTGGAAGCACAGACACTTGCCAATGTATATCTGGCTATAGAAAATAATCTGGAAGTAGTACCAGTAATTAATAAGATTGATCTTCCCGCAGCTGATCCAGAAAAAGTAAAACATGAAATAGAAGATATAATAGGTCTTCCAGCAGATGATGCTGTAATGTGTTCTGGAAAAACTGGAATAGGAATAGATGACTTACTTGAAGCAATAGTAGCTAAAGTACCAGCTCCAGCATATGATGAAGAAGCTCCATTGAAAGCTTTGATTTTTGACTCTAAATTTGATGATTATAGAGGAGTTATTACATATGTAAAAGTTTTAGATGGATCTATTAAAAAAGGTGACAAGATAAAAATCTGGTCTACAGAAAAAGAATTTGATGTATTAGAAGTTGGAGTATTTTCACCAACTATGAAACCAAAAGATGGACTTACTTCAGGATCAGTTGGATATATTATCACAGGAGTAAAAACTATTCATGATACAAGAGTAGGGGATACTGTAACTAATGCTAAAGAGCCTTGTATGTTCCCACTTGAAGGATTTAAACCAGCTCAGTCAATGGTTTTTGCTGGGATTTATCCATTATTTACAGATGATTATGAAGATTTGAGAGATGCTCTTGAGAAATTGCAACTAAATGATGCTTCTCTTACATATGTACCAGAAACTTCATTAGCACTGGGGTTTGGATTTAGATGTGGATTCCTTGGTCTTTTACATATGGAAATAATTGTTGAAAGATTGAGAAGAGAGTATGATATAGATCTTATCTCGACTACTCCATCAGTTGAATATAAAGTAAATATGGATAAGGGAAATGTTCTTGTTATAGACAACCCTTGTGAATTTCCAGATCATGGAAAAGGAAGACTATCTGTAGAAGAGCCTTTCATAAGAGGAAAAGTAATAGTACCAAAAGAATATGTAGGAAATGTAATGGAGCTTTGTCAGGAGAAGAGGGGTATATTTATAGGAATGGACTTTATAGATGATACTAGATCACTTCTTACTTATGAACTGCCATTGGCTGAAATTGTAATTGACTTCTATGATAAATTGAAATCAAGAACTAAAGGTTATGCTTCATTTGAATATGAACTTGTAGGATATAAGGAATCTGATCTTGTAAAAGTTGATATACTTGTATCTGGAAAACCAGTGGATGCCTTCTCATTTATAGCACACAGAGATGGAGCTTATTCAAGAGGTAGAGCTATCTGTGAAAAGCTTAGAGAAGTTATTCCAAGACAGCAGTTTGAAATACCTATCCAGGCAGCATTGGGATCAAAAGTTATAGCAAGAGAAACTATAAAAGCTTTTAGAAAGAACGTTATAGCTAAATGTTATGGTGGAGATATCACAAGAAAGAAAAAACTTCTTGAAAAGCAAAAAGAAGGAAAGAAAAGAATGAAGAGTATAGGAAATGTTGAAATTCCTCAGGAAGCATTCGTTTCAGTTCTTAAATTAAATGATTAATTAATTGAATAAAAAGAGTCTGGCATCAGCTGGGCTCTTTTTTGAAATAAAGGGGGAGAATACTTTGAATACAGGAAAAGAAATACTGGATAAATTAAATGAATTGAGCAAGATAAGTGAGCCTTCTAAAGGGGTAACAAGATTGTATTTAACAAAGGAATATCTGGAAGCCAGAGCTGTTATAGAAAACTGGATGAAAGAAGCAGGGCTTGCAACTAAAATAGATGGAGTAGGAAATCTTATTGGAGAATATAAAAGCCAAAATCCAAAGGCAAAAACTCTTGTGTTGGGATCACATCAGGATAGTGTAGAAGATGGTGGAAAATTTGATGGAATATTAGGGGTAATACTTCCAATAGTATGTATAAAAAATCTTCTTAAAGAACATGGAGAATTAAACTGTAATGTAAAAATAATATCATTTGCATATGAAGAAGGAACTACATATGGAGCAGCCTGTTTAACAAGTAAAGCAGTGGCTGGGACTTTTAAAGAATATCTTTTAGAATTGGAATACAGAGGTAAAAAACTTAGAGATGCTATGAAGGAATGTGGTTTTGATCCTGAAAAAATGGATGAATGTAAAATGAAAAAAGAAGAGATAGACACTTTTTTAGAGATTCATATAGAGCAGGGGCCAGTACTTGAATTTGAAAATCTTGCGGTAGGGATAGTAACTGCTATTCAATCATGCAACAGATATCTTGTAAATATAAAGGGACAGGCAGGACATTCTGGTACTATACCTATGAAAATGAGAAAAGACGCTGGAACTGCAATGGCCGAAATAATATATAAAAGTACAAAACTTGCAGAAGAGCTTGGAGAGATGGTTTTAACATTTGGGAAAGTATCTGTTCTCCCAGGAGCAGTAAATGTAATACCAGGAGAAGCAGAATTTACTATTGATATAAGAGCTATGAAAAACACTATTTTAGTAGATACTATGGAAAAAATAGAAAATATTATAAAAGAAACAGTTGAAAAAAGAGGAATGTCATACTCTATTGAAATGACAAATAAAATAATGGAAACAGCTTGCAGTCCATCAGTGATGGAAGCTTTGGAGAAAAGTTTTATAAGGCAGAATATACCTGTTTTTAAACTTCCAAGCGGTGCAGGGCATGATACTCAGGAGATGGCAAATATTGCTGAAATGGGAATGCTTTTTGTAAGATGTGTAGATGGAATAAGCCATAATCCAGTGGAGGATGTCAGAGAAAAAGACTTAGATATAGCTGGAAATATAATTATGGACTATATATATAATTTTTAGAATTTAGCAAATAAAAAATACAGGTGACTAAAAAGCGGAATTAAATTTCCAGTAATCTTAAGAAGTAGTAATTCTAACTTCTGTAATTACTGAGTTACAACATTAAAATTGTTGCACTCCTTGCAGGTCACCTGTATTTTTTATAGTTTTTATTTTTTCTTTTTTTTATGAAGTTTGCTGTATAAATTCCATCTATCATGGAACCACATCCATTGTTCTGGATATTCTCTTATTACTTCTTCCATTTTACTTATGAGAAGCTGTGTATTTACCTGTACATCTTCTTTAAAATTGTCTGTTTTAATAAACTCTACCTGCTCTACGACTTTTACTGTAGAAGAATTATCTTTATGCATAACATTGTATCCCCAAACAAATGGAATATCATATTTCAGTGCAAGAGAAACAGCTCCAGTAGGTGCTTTAGTGGTTTCACCAAAGAAAGTAACAGTAGCTCCTTTATCTCTATGGTCGCTAAATAAAGCGATAATTCCTTTATTATTAAGTCTTTCTATAAGTTCTCTGCTTGTTCTTTTGCTCTTTTTTAGAATTGTAAGATTCAGATCATTTTTTCTGCTTTCAGTTATAAATTTATCAAGATATGGATTTCTCTGTTTTTTAGCAACAGTAGTAATATCATATCCCTCTCCAGCTTTTACAGTAGCTTCCATATTACCAAGATGGAGTGTTGAAACTACAACACCTTTATTTTCAGCAGCAGCTTTGTGCAGAATTTCTACATTTTCTATAATTACTCTGCCAGGATCATGAAGATATTTTCCAAACCATAAAGTACATAAGAAAGCTTTCAGCATTATTTTAAAAGATTCAAGAGCAATTCTCTCTCTCTCTTTTTCAGTTTTTTCTGGAAAAGCAAGTTTAAGATTAGCAAGAGCGATTTCTCTTCTTTTTTTTACTACATGGTATCCCAACCAACCTAAAAATTCTGCAAATTTAAATCTGGCATTTTCAGGGAAAAGAAGAAGAATAAATCTAAAAAACATGATTATCCAATATTGTATTCTATATATCATAAAGTTATCTCCTATATAAAAATTGTTCTTTTAGCAGAAACATTATAACACAAAAAATCAAAATTTGGTATTATAATTGCTTAGAATAAGTTCATATGTTATAATTTTAGAGAAAATAGAAATAAAAAAATAATTAAAATCATAGAGGTGAAGTAATGAAAATAGGTATAATTGGTGCAATGAATGAGGAAGTAGTAGAGTTAAAAGCAGTAATGAGTGACATAAAATCTGAAAATATAGGGAATCTTGAATTTTTTGATGGAAAACTTTTAGGAAAAGATGTAATATTAGTTGAAGGTGGAATAGGAAAAGTAAATGCAGCCATCTGTGCTACACTTATGATAAATCATTTCAAAGTGGACAAAGTACTTTTTACAGGAGTAGCAGGAGGAGTAAATCCAGATATTAACATAGGAGATATAGTTATAGGGAATGATCTTATAGAGCATGACTTTGACAGTACAGCTTTTGGATATGAACTTGGACAAATACCAAGAATGGATACTTATATATTCAAAGCAGATCAGCAGTTAATTGATATAGCTTGTGATGTAGCAGAAAAAGAATTTGGAAAATCTAAAGTGTGTGTAGGACGTATAGTAAGTGGAGACGAATTTGTTGCATCAGTAGAAAGAATTAAATGGTTAAGAGATACATTTAAAGCTGATTGTACAGAGATGGAAGGAGCGGCAGTGGCTCATGTATGCCATGTTTTCAATATGCCTTTTCTTATCATAAGAGCAATATCGGACAAAGCTAACCATGATGCAAAAGTTGATTTCCCTGAATTTGTAAAATTGGCAGCTAAAAATTCAAAAACTATAATAGAAGGTATTTTGAATAGACTTTAATGAAGTTATTGGAGAGATGAAAATGGATATAAATGAATTATTAGATGAACTCTATTCATACTCAATGCATGGAATAAAATTAGGCTTGGAAAATATAAAGAAAATATGTGAAAAATTAGGAAATCCACAGGATTCTTATAAAATAATTCATATAGCAGGAACTAATGGAAAAGGATCAACAGCTACAACTTTAGAAACTATACTGCTTGAAGCAGGTTATAGCGTAGGAAAATATACTTCTCCACATATATTGAAATTTAATGAAAGAATAAGAGCAGACAGAGAAGATATATCTGATGAAGATATAGCACATTATTATGAAGAAGTGAAGAAAGCTGTAGAAAATGCAGGAGTGAAACCTACATTTTTTGAAGTGACAACTGCTATGATGTTCAAATACTTTCAAGATAAAAAAGTAGATTATGTAGTGCTTGAAACTGGTATGGGAGGAAGATTTGACGCTACTAATATTACAAAAGCAGAGCTATGTATAATAACTAATGTAACTTTAGACCATACAGAATATTTAGGAGATACTATCTATAAAATTGCCAGAGAAAAAGCAGGAATAATAAAAGAGTGTCCTAAAGTAATAGTGGCAGACAGCGATAGTGAATTTTTGAAAGCTATAAATGAAGAAAAAGCAGAAGTGATTAATGTTTTAGAAAAATATAAAAATGCTGAAGAGAAACTTGACTTTGAAAGATTTATAACAGAGATAAAAATAGATGAAGATATTTTTGAATTTTCTCTATTTGGAGATTATCAATTTAAAAATTTTCTTTGTGCTTATGAAGCAGCGTTGGAATTAGGAATAGCTAAAGAAATAATAAAAGAAGCCAGTAAAAAAGTAATATGGCAGTGCAGATTTGAGAGATACAGCACTAATCCTCTTGTAGTATTAGATGGAGCCCATAATCCTGATGGAATGATGGAACTGAAAAAAGTAGTTGAAAAAGGATATAAACCAGAAGAGGTAGCAGCTATAGTATCTATATTGAAAGATAAAGATGTAAAAAGTATGCTGGAAATATTAAAAAGTGTTTCTTCTACTTTGATATTAACATCTCTTGCTGAGAATCCAAGAGGAACTTCTGGAGATGAAATATATAATCAGCTTTCAGATACAAAAGGATGCAGTGTAGAAAATGATTTGATGAAAGCTTATAAAAATGCTTTAGCTATGAATAAAAAAATAATTCTTATATGTGGATCATTTTATCTTTTAAGTAAATTTAAAGAGGAAATAAATGAGTAGAAAAAGAAGTACTTTAGGAATTTTAATAAAGGTTTCATTGTTAGGAGCTTTTATATTTTATGAGCACAAGATGTATGAGGAATATAAGAGAAGTAAGAAAAATATTGAATATAGTCAGAAAATTATCAATAAGGAAGTAAGAGATTCTTTTTTATTGAGAAAAGATAATTTCTATTTAGATAAAGATTATCAAAAAGATTTTGACAAACTAAAAAAAACTGTACCTGAAAATGAAATACCAGAAGAATTTCAAGGGGGAATAGTCTTTGAATAGAGTTAGAAAATATAAAGAAAGTATTATTGTAAGAGATATAATGGAACATTTTAATATGGAACTGGTAAATGAAGGTGATCTTGACTTTGAAATAAATACACCAAGCTTATATCAGATAGGGTATGAATTAATAGGATTTTTTGATGAAGATGGAGATGAATTAAATAAGTATCTTCATATATTTGGTAAAAAAGAAGCTATATATGTGGACAAGTTATCTTCAGAAAAAAAATCTGAAATGTGGAATAAATATTTCACTTATAATTTTCCAGCACTTATTATAACAGGAGAAACTAAAGTTACTAAAGAAATGGTAGAGGCTGCAAAAAAGAATAATAAAACTATTCTTAAAAGTCCTATGAGAACATCTAAAACTATAAGAGAAATGAAATTTTTCTTATCTAAAGAATTGGCAGAAGAAAAGATGATTAATGGATATATGCTTCTTGAAATACTTGGAGTAGGAGTAATGCTTACAGGATATGAAGATGCAAAATTAGGAGTAACTATAGAACTGCTGGAAAGAGGACATAAACTTATAACTGACAATAATCTTATTATAAAAAGAATGGCAGAGAATGATCTGGAAGGATATAATCGTTTTGATAAAACTATAATGGACAGCCATTTCTTTATAGTAAATAATAGAGATGGAAGTAAAATAGATGTAACTACTCAATTTGGAATCAAAGCAACAAGAAAAATGAAAAGAATAGATATGCTTGTAGTACTTGAAGAATGGGATGAAAAAAAATTCTATGACAGACTTGGGCTGGATGAGGTATATGAAGAGTTTTTAGGAGAAAAAATTCCAAAAGTTACAGTTCCTGTAAGAAAAGGAAGAAATCTTGCAATAATTTTAGAAACAGCAGCTTTAAATTATAGATTGAAAATGATGGGAGTAAATTCAGCAGAATATTTCATGCAGGAATCTAAAAAAATAATAGCTGCAAATAGGGTAAAACAAGGAGATAGTGATATGAATAACGATAAACTGCTTCCAGTTAGAAAATTAAAAAATGAATTTAACTTAAAAGTTTTACATGGAGAAGATAAATTAGACAGTACATATGTAAAAACTACTGGAATACACAGATCATCTCTAGCATTATCAGGATATGTTGATATGTATGAAGATGAAGGGTATACAGGAGTTCAACTTTTTTCAAAGGTAGAATTCAAGTATTTGGAAAGTTTATCTGAGGAGAAGAGGATAGAGAATTTAAAGAGATATTTAGAATTTCATTTTCCGATAATTGTACTTACATCTGATGCAGAGATGCCGCAATATTTCTTTGACTTAATAAAAGAAAAAGACCTTATACTTTGCAGAAGTCCATATAAAAAATCTTCACAGCTGATAGCAAACTTCAATGGATTTTTAGAAACATATTTTACTCCTAATTTGTCACTGCATGGTGTATTCTTAGAGTTATATGGATTTGGAGTGCTTCTTGTAGGGAAAAGTGGAATAGGAAAAAGTGAGACTGCACTTGAACTTATTCATAGAGGACATAGACTGATAGCAGATGATATGGTAAAATTTGTAAAAGATGTAAGTGGAGATATAATTGGTAAAGCTGCTAAACTTCCATATTTTATGGAAATAAGAGGATTGGGAATAATTGATATAAAAACTCTGTATGGATTGGGAGCTGTAAGAATAAATAAAAAATTAGATATCATAATAGAATTAAAAGAACAGGAAAGAGATAATTATCTTACATCAGTAGATTATCAGAGTACTTCATCAGAAATATTAGGAAATAAAATACCTAAAGTAATATTATATATATCTTCTGGAAGAAATGCAGCTGCAATGGTAGAGATAGCTGTTATGAATCTTATGGCAATAATGCTTGGTCATGATCCTGAAAAACTTTATGAAGAAGGAATGAAAAGAATGACTGAAGAGGAAAGAAAAATTTTGGAAGCATAGTCAGGAGGGAATTTTGGAAAGTTTTTTAAATATAAAAAATAAGATAATGGAAAGCAAAAAAATACTTATCACTTCTCATGTAAATCCAGATGGAGATGCGATTGGAGCAGGGCTTGCTCTTTTAGCTGGAATTGAAAAATTTAATAATAAGTGTGAGGTAAGATTTGTTCTTCAGGATAAAACTCCTGACAGAGTAAAGTTTTTGGAATTAGAAAGAAGAGCAGAAATGTATGATTCCAATAAAAAATATGATATAGATTTAGCTATATGTGTAGACAGTGCTGCTTTGAGCAGAATAGGCGATGTGGAAAATGCAATAAAAAATATATTTACAATAAATATAGATCATCATATTAGTAATCCAAAATATGGAGATATTAATTATGTAGAAAATGTTTCTTCTACAAGTGAAATAATATATAAGTTTTTAAAATTTTTAAATGTTGAAATAGATATAAATATAGGAGAATCTCTATACACTGGACTTGTAAATGATACAGGAAATTTTAAACACGATAATGTTACTGAAGAAACATTTAAAATGGCAGGACATCTGGTTAAAATAGGAGTTAATAATTCTAAGATAGTTAGAGAATTTTTAAATACTAAAAGTATGGCAGCAATAAAATTTTTAGGTCAGGCTATGTATGAAATGAAATTTGATGAAAAAAAGAGACTGGCTTATTTTTATCTTTCTAATAAGGATTTTATGAAAAATGGTGGAAGAAAAGAAGATACAGAAGAAATAGTAGAGAATTTAGTATCATATGAAAAAGCAGAAGTATCTTTATTTTTGAGAGAAGATGCAATAGGTGTTATTAAAGGAAGTATGAGAAGTAAACATGATACAGATGTAAATGTTATAGCTGGGATATTTGGCGGTGGAGGACATCGTAAAGCTTCTGGTTTTACAAGCAATCTTTCAGCTGAGGAAATAGTTAAAATAATTTTAGAAAAGTTATAAGGAGAGTGAAAAATGAAATCAAGGAATATTGCAGGAATGATTTTTATATCCCTTCTTCTTTTATCTTGTGGAAAAACAGGAGTAGAAAGTAATATAAAAAAAGATGACAAAGTAGTCAGCTTGAGAGAATATAATACTTTGAAGGAGAATACTCTTCCTAAGAGGAGAGTAGTTATTGGGAAGGTAAAAAATTATTCAAGATTTGGAACACAAAGAACAGACATAACAACAAAAGATATTCTTGCCTCTGAATTTTCAAACTCTGGAAGATTTAATGTATTGGAAAGAAGTGATTTAGATTCTGTTATAGAAGAATTAGCCTTTTCTAATACTTTAGGTGAAAAATCATTGTTATCCAGACAAAAGTTTTTAGATACAGATTTTGTAGTGATAGGAAGTGTAACAAAATATGCGTTGAATACTACTGGGAATAAATCATTATTTTCAAAAAGCAAGGAACAGAAAGCAGAAGTTGTTATTGAGTTAAAAGTTATAGATGTAACTAATGGAAAAGTATGGATAGAAACAGGTGAAGGAAGTTCAAGTGTCACATTTGGAACTGTACTTGGAGCTGGAACATACGGATCGTATACTTCTTTAGAAGAAGAAGCATTTAGAGCTGCTGTAATACAAGGAGTAGAGAAAATAGTAAAAAAACTGGATTCAATGCCTTGGAGTGCAAGTATTGTAAAAAAATCTGGAAATACAATAATAATAAATTCAGGTGCTAACAGCAACTTAAAATTAGGAACTGAAATGGAAGTATATAAAATAGGAGCTCCAATAGAGTATAGAGGAGAAATTCTAGGATATGAAGAAGAAAGAGTAGGAAATGCAGTAGTGACAAATTATATTGGAGAAGAGGCTGCCTCTTTAAGATATGATGGAAAAAATTTCACTGTTCCTGGAATTGTAAAAATAAAAAATAAATAAGTTGAAAAAATATAAATAAAATAGTATCCTTAATGTATAAGTATTAAATGATAAGAGGAGATAAAATATGGATATGGATGTCAATATAGTTTTTATTAAACCAACTAAATTTGAAGATTGTATGAAATGTATAGAACATATAAAAAAAGATAGAATAGTTCACATAAATCTTTTTGACTTAGATGCAAATGATTCTCAAAGAATACTAGATTATATTAGTGGGGCAGTATATATTCAAGAGGGACAGATAGTAAATCCGGGAGAAAAAGTATTCTGCACTATTCCTAAAAATAAAAAATTTGTCTTTGAATACAAAGATAGAAATAGTGTGATGGATTCAAGATATGATGAAGAGGAAGAAATAATTCCATCATACAAAAAATAATTTATAAAAAACTGACTTGGAATTTAGCAATAAAAAACTTCAAGCCAGTTTTTTTATTTTAAAGATTCTAATAAAATCAAAGGGTAATATAATAGATTACAAAATACTTTTAAAAAAATAAAAAAAACTGTTGACGTGAATTGCTAATTATGGTATTATAATCCTTGTCCACGAGAAAAGGGGACAGAAAAGAAAAACAATAAAAAGGACATTAACAACAGAATAGAGAGAGATGAAAAAATCAACAAACAATAAATAGGTGTAAACAAT
>ENA-ORNI01000896-ORNI01000896.1-human-gut-metagenome-genome-assembly--contig:-NODE-896-length-20004-cov-3.67648_pt1 | contig 20004 bp, 16 predicted proteins | sample MGYA00242118_ERZ509028 | MGnify/ENA primary metagenome ERZ509028 (study PRJEB26280, sample SAMEA2338755) | human gut metagenome | biome: human gut; feature: human-associated habitat; material: faeces...
GGCGCAACCTATAATGCAGAAAGTCCCGCAGACGGCAGCCATCTGGCAGTATGTGCCCAAGGCACTCGCGAGGATGTAGAAGCAGCCTCTGCAGCAGCCTGGGAAGCCTTCAAAACCTGGAAAAAGACCACTCCGGCACAGCGTGCCGCTCTGCTGAATAAAATTGCTGATATTATTGATGCTAACAAAGAACATCTGGCAATGGTAGAAAGCATGGATAACGGCAAGCCGATTCGTGAAACCATGAACGTGGATATTCCGATGGCAGCAGAGCATTTCCGTTATTTTGCCGGTTGCATTTTAGCAGAGGAAGGTCAGGCATCCGTACTTAACGAGCAGTTCCTGTCCATCATCCTGCGTGAGCCTATCGGTGTAGTTGGTCAGATTATCCCTTGGAACTTCCCGTTCCTGATGGCAGCGTGGAAGCTGGCGCCGGTTCTGGCAGCAGGCGACTGCACTGTGCTAAAACCTTCTAAGGAAGCAAGCCTTTCAATTCTGGAATTTGCCCGTCTGATTGACGGCGTACTGCCTGCAGGTGTTTTCAATGTTATTACCGGCGCCGGCAGCAAAACCGGTCAATATATGCTGGAGCACAAGAACTTTGCCAAACTGGCCTTCACCGGCAGCACCGAGGTTGGCCGTAATGTAGGCCTGGCTGCGGCAGAACGCATTATCCCGGCAACATTGGAGCTGGGCGGCAAGAGTGCCAACATTTATTTCGATGACTGCGATTTTGAGCAGGCGATTGACGGTGCTCAATTAGGTATTCTCTTTAACCAAGGTCAGGTTTGCTGTGCCGGCAGCCGTATCTTCGTGCAGGATACTATTTACGATAAATTCGTACCGGCCTTAGTAAAAGCTTTCAATAAGGTTAATGTGGGCCTGCCGTGGAATGATGATACGCAGATGGGTTCTCAAATCAACGAAACCCAAATTAAGAAAATCCTGAGCTATGTTGAAATTGCCAAGCAGGAGGGCGCTACTATTTCCTGCGGCGGTGAGCGCTTTACCGAGGGCGAACTGGCCAATGGTGCCTTCATGAAGCCTACGCTGATTACCGATGTGACCAACGATATGCGTGTGGCGCAGGAGGAAATCTTCGGACCTGTTGCCGTAGTTATCAAATTCCACGATGAGGACGAGGTTGTGGCTATGGCTAATGACAGCGAATACGGCCTTGGCGGTGCTGTCTGGACTAAGGATATTAACAAGGCTATCCGTGTGGCACGCAACGTGGAAACCGGCCGTATGTGGGTGAACACCTACAATCAGATTCCTGAGCATTCTCCCTTCGGCGGCTACAAAACCTCCGGCATCGGCCGTGAAACTCACAAGATGATTTTGAACCACTATACTCAAGTGAAAAATATTATGATTAATCTCAGTTATGCTCCTTCTGGGTTTTATCCTCAGGACTGACGATTAATAAACAGGATTATTCCTGATCAGTTGCGCAAAAAAAGCTCCGGCAGTTGCCGGAGCTTTTTTGCTGGAAGACATTGCCGAAGGGCGATGAAATTTTGATATGACCGGTGTTGCTGAATAATAAAAACAAGAAGCCAGTTGTTACGATGCATAATAATGTTATAAATGAAAGAGTATAAAGGTTTAACCTTGTAGTTGATTGACTATACAAGTACGTGAGCGTATAATAAATATTGGATAAATGGTCGTTAAATAAGTGTGCGGATAGCGTGCTTTAAATAACAATCAAATTTATCTGCGCAAGGAAGAGCTGGTTTATCGATATTGCAAATAGGGGAGTATGGATGTGTATAAGAATAACCAAAAAATCGTTTTAATTTTTTTGTTTGTATTGCTGGATTATCTGGCGATTGTGGCAGCGGAGCAGAGCGCAGTTTTTTTGCGCAATTTTTTCTTTAACGCAACAAGTTTGCATATTTCCTGGTTGAATTTCTGGGTGATTTTCCCCGTTCTTTATATGGTATTTTTTAATATGCGCCAGCTTTACAGCCGACGGATGCCTTTTTACAAAGAGGTTGAGCAAATTTTTCATTCCTGCCTGTATGGTACGGTAGCATTGGTGTTTGTGCTTTATGTAGCGCAAATTGCGGCAAAGACAAGCAGGCTTTTTGTATTGCTTTTTGCAGTTTTGGTTTTCCTGTTTATTGCTGTCCTGCGTTATGCAACTAAGAAGTACCTGATAAAAAAACAGCTGCTGCAGATTCCGGTGCTGATTATAGGCGCCGGCAAAACGGCAGAGCTGCTTGCGCAGGCAATTAGCAGTGACGTTGGCATGGGTTATAAGATTGTCGGACTGTTAGAGGATAACAAGGTTAAAAGCGATATTTTAAAGCAATATCCTGCTCTTGGTGGTTTTGCAGATGTTGAGCAAGTTATTGGCAAAACGTGTGTAAAGTGTGCAGTTATTGCTGCTCCAGGTATGGAAGCAGAGAAACTTGGCTGGTTAATTTTTAAGGTACAGCCTTTAGTGAATAAGCTAGTTGTTATTCCTAATCTTTCAGGTTCGCCAATGAGCAATGTGGAAGTAGAAACTATGTTTTACGAAAAACTTCTTATGTTACGCTTAAAAAATCATCTGGCGGACCGGTGGAATATACTGCTAAAAACAATTTTCGACTATACATTGACGATACTAGGTATATTATTTATTTTACCGATATTAGTTTTGATTGCTTTAAAGATTCGCTTTGATTCACCTGGACCGATTATTTATGACGGTGTGCGTTTAGGTAAAAATGGTAAGTTATTTAAATGCTATAAGTTTCGCAGCATGTATACCAATGGTGATGAAATTTTGGAGAAATATTTTCAAGAGCATCCAGATATGTATGTCGAGTGGAAAACATATCATAAGTTGGAAAATGATCCGCGCGTAACCAAGTTTGGCGCATTTATGCGCAGGACAAGCTTAGACGAACTGCCACAGATTTTTAATGTGTTGCTAGGTGATATGAGCTTAGTAGGACCAAGACCATATCTGCCGGAGGAAAAGGCGGATATGGGGAATTTTTCAAAAACTGTGCTGATAGCTAAACCAGGAATTACCGGTTTTTGGCAGACAAGCGGACGCAGTAATGTAAGCTTTGATGAGCGAGTGAAGATGGATTGCTGGTATATCTGTAATTGGAATTTGTGGATGGATGTAGTGATATTATTCAAGACTTTTATTGTTGTGTTAGGCAGAAAGGGTGCGTATTGATGGGGAAAGAGCCTATAAGAGTATTACAAATTATAGGACTTGCTTGTGGCGGGGGTGTTGAATCAGCTATTATGAATTACTATCACCATATTGATACAAATAAAGTGCAATTTGATTTTATCGTACATAAAAATCCTTATAAGGCTTTTGTAGATGAAGCTCATAGTATGGGAGCAAAAGTTTATGAAGTAACACCGTATACAAAAAATATTTTTAAGTTCACTTATGAAATATATCAGATATGCAAAAAAGGTCAATATAACATTGTTCATTCAAATATGAATTCACTTAGCTTTTTTCCTTTGTTTGCAGCATGGTTAGCTGGTAGTAAGATTCGTATTTTACATAATCATACAACGGATAGTCCTATAGAAGGATTAAGAACCTTTTTTAAACGTATTTTACGTCCGTTTGCACGTTTGTTTGCAAATAACTACTTAGCTTGTAGCAAAAAAGCGGCTGTGTGGATGTATGGAGAAAATGCTATAGCATCTGGGAAGGTAACAATAATAAATAATGCGATAGATTTGAAAAAGTTTGCTTTTGACAGGAATAAACGACAATTTATACGTAAACAATTAAAATTAGAAAACAATTTTGTTATTGGACATGTTGGCAGATTTGTACAAACTAAAAACCATGAATTTATTGTAGATGTATTTGCTGAAGTGCTGAAAAGTGAGCCTAATGCAAGGCTGTTGCTAGTTGGTGATGGTCCGTTAAAAAATCATATAGAGAATAAAGTAGTACAGTTGGGATTAACGGATAAAGTTATTTTTGTCGGTGTGCGTAACGATGTAGCGAATTTGTATAATGCTATGGATGTATTCATTTTGCCTAGCCACTATGAGGGGCTTGGTCTAGTTGGTGTTGAGGCTCAGGCAAATGGGTTACAGTATTTCCTTTCAGATGTGATAACTAGAGAAGTTGAGGTTACTGATTTATGTCACTTTGTTTCGTTAAATAAATCACCAAAAGAATGGTCTTGTGATATTTTAAGCGTTGAAGGTGTTGTTCGCAAAAATAAGTTGACCGATATTTCTGAAGCTGGGTTTGATATTACGGTAGAAGCGAAGAAATTGGAGAAAATTTATTTGGTCTAGAAAAGACTTGCCAGGTGTGAATGATTTTTTGAAAAAATATGAAGATTATTTTTCGTCAATTCAAAGATTCTATGATGATACAATAGTAGAATGCAATATTGATGATCTAACTGAACTAGTACGTAAGTATTACAGAAGTTGTGTGCTAGAAAAGCAAGAGAAAAAGATAAAGAAATGATAACTAAGATAATTCATCATTGTTGCTTCAGTGGCAAACTGTTAGCAGAAGATGCGCGACAAGATAATGCAACTTGGAGTAAGTTCTGCCATGGTTACGAAATTAAAGAATATAGCAAAAGTAAGTTGAAATAACAATTGATACAAACAATTAATTTAAATAAATATAATGTTACACTTTACAGTAGTTATTTATATAATTGTTTATTAGTGGAGAAATAAAGATGCTTGTTACAGTAATAATACCGGTATATAAAGTTGAAGAATATTATTTGCGTAATAGTATTGAGAGCATATTAGTTCAAACATACAAAGACTTAGAAATTATACTTGTTGATGATGGATCTCCGGATAATTGTGGTGCCGTTTGTGATGAATACGCTATTCGAGATGAAAGAATTAAAGTTTACCATTTACCCAATGGCGGTGTTTCTGTAGCTAGAAATTATGGCCTGAATCATTGCCATGGTGACTACATTATGTTTGTAGATAGTGATGATTATATTGCCAATGATTATATTCAGCACTTGTATGAATTACTTCAAAAAAATAATGTTGATTGTGTTTGCTCAAAGTTAAGGTATGTTACTTCTATTAGTTTATCTTTAAATAAACAATTTATTGATAAGTGTTTTCATTTAACAAGAAGCGAAGCATTAGATGAATTGTTTTATTTAAATCGTGCTAATGAAGGATTAGAGATTGGTGCAGTTTGGGCAACCTTGTATAAACGTCAAGTTTTGGATAATATAGAATTTGAACCTAATGTAATTATGGCTGAAGATTTTCTATTTAAGTACAGAACTTTTCAAAACATTAACGAACTTTTAGTTTGCGATTACGATGGCTACTTTTATTTACAAAGAAGTACTAGTGTAATGCATAGTGGGTTTAATAAGAAAAAATTAAATATATTGAGTATTTTGCAAAAATATATTAGTAAAATAGATCAAAATAAAAAAATAGGTTTTATTTCTAGAAGTGTTAATATAGCCTTCAGTATTTTGATGATAATACCAATGACAGAAGAGTTTAAATCTGAGAGAGAAATGGTTATAATGTTTATAAAGAAGTATAGATGGACTGTATTGGTAAAATCTAAAGCTAAATTGAAAGTGAAAGGAGCTTGTTTTCTTTCCATTTTTGGATTTAAGTTTACGCAGTATGTATTTATGTATTTAAGAAAGTAATTTGGGAGAGAAATGGAGAGAGATAATGAAGATAGCATTAGTATTTGATGGACTTCAAATAGGTGGAATTGAGCGAGTAGGAGCTGACTATGCAAAGATTCTATGTGAGTTAGGTCATAATGTAACAATTATTAATTTGATGCCACAACTTAATGAGATGGAAAAAGAATTTCCTAAAACTTGTAGATTTAAACATTTTTATTATCCAAGAATGGCTACTGTGGCACAGTATGCGCAATTAACCAAAAAAGGTTTTTTGGGAACGCTAGTATATTTGGCTGCTATGGTACTAATGCCAACAGTATCCTTTGCTTTTAAGAGTATTTTTAAAATAAAGCGATTGATTAACAATGACTATGATATTATGATTGCTTTTTCTGGTCATTTTAATGATTTAGATTTTGTTGCTAGAAATTTTAGTAATGCTAACCATAAGATGTGTTGGTTGCATGGAGCATTGTATAGTTATTCCTTAATCTCATACGGATATATGAATTTATATAATAAGATAAATAATCTAATCGTTTTAGTAGATGATGCTCAAGAAGAGTGCCTTATGTACAATAAAAATCTTAAATTAAATATAAATAAACTATATAATCCTACATTTATAAATAAAAAGGTAGTTAACAAAACAAATGTAGAAAAATTAAAGAAGAAGTATGGGATATTTCTTCTGATGGTTTCTAGATTTGAATATCCTCATAAGGATCAATATACTGTGGCAAAAATGTTAGAAATTATAAGAACTCAATATGGTGCCAATGTGGATCTGGTATTTGTAGGAACTGGACCAGAAGAAGCTAATGTCAAGAGGTTTGTTTCGGAGTTTTCAATTGATGTACAGAAACATATTCATTTTGAAGGAAGCAAGATGAACGTTCAGGATTATTATAATGCTGCTTATATGCTAGTACATGCTAGTGTTGCTGGGGAAGGCTTACCTACCATTATGATTGAAGCATTGGCATATAATTTGCCTATGGTTGTCACTGATTCCAAAACTGGACCAAGAGAAATTCTTGGTGAAAATGAGTATGGATTATTATGTAAGGTTCAGAATCCTATAGATATGGCTAAAAAAGTTAATTCTTTGTTGTCAAATAAGAATCTATATATGAATTATAAAGTTAAAAGCAAAGAGAGATTAATGGATTTTTCACCAGAAGTGATAAAACAACAATTAAAAGATATAGTGTCTAAGATTGGTAGTGATAAAGAATGAAATTCATAACTTGCGCTAGCTATTATGGTGTTGGTTCTAGTGCTATAACAGATTTATTTTCAGAATATGCTCAGGTATTTGATTTTACTAACGAAGAATTTCGTTTTGTACAGGATCCTGATGGTATATCTGATTTAGAATATAATTTGGTTGAAAATTTTAATCGACATAATTCTGGTCACGCATTGAAACGTTTTCGGAAGTTAGTTGATTTTTATAATGGCAATTTTTTTGCGCTTAAACATAGAAAAATTCTTGGAGAACATTGGAGAAATATTTCATATAAATATATTGAGTCATTAACTGACTTTAAATTCCATGGATATTGGATGTATGATTTATATGACCAAGGTGCGTTTTATTATTTTAGAAAAAGAATTTTGAATAAGATATTAAAATTAACTATTTGGCGTACTCAACCTGAACGACAGTTAAATACAATGAAAGACATTATTACACTATGTTCTGCTCCTACGGAAGAAAAGTTCTTGAATTTAACAAAAGCTTATATTGAAGAATTGTTTGGCTCAGTTTGTCCTAAAGATAAAATAGCCATGGTCGACCAAATACTTCCTCCAACAAATATTAAGCGTTACCTTAGGTATTTTAATGATATTAAAGTAGTGGTTGTTGATCGAGATCCACGAGATGTTTGGGTATTAGAAAAATACGTTTGGAAAGATGGAGTTATTCCCCATGAGGATGTAGAGACATTTTGTAAGTGGTTTAGGTATACTAGAAAACATAGAAAAACAGATAATCTGCATACTGCAGCCATTACATTTGTACAATTTGAAGACTTGATATTTCATTATGACGAAACTGTTTCTAGACTAGAAAAATGGGTTGGTTTTGCATCTTCTGATCATATTTTTCCTAGGACAAGATTAAATCCAAATAAATCTGTAAAAAACACGCAGACATGGTTAAGGATTTCTGGTGTGCCTAGGGAAGAAATAATATATATTGAAAATGAATTAGCTGAATACTTATATACAGATTTTCCTGAAGCAAATGAAATAATAAAGTAAAAATCTGAAAAATATTAAATGAGGTTTATTGATGATATATAAAATTATAGATTCCGAAATTGTTAAATGTATATGTAATGCACTTAACGTCAATATTACTAATATCACCAACATCCATCTCATGAAAAAGGGAATGACTAATCGGTCTTTTTATTTTCAATGCCGTGGTAAAAAATATATAATGCGTATTCCAGGTGAAGGCACGGATAAACTGATTAATCGTAAGGAAGAGGCTTCTGTTTATCATGCAATTGCCGGAAAAGATTTATCTGACAGGGTTTTGTATATAAATCCTGTAAATGGCTATAAAATAACAGAATTTTATCGCGATGCTAGAGTATGCGATGCTCATAATAAAATGGATGTAAAATGTTGTTTGGAACGATTGAGAGAATTTCATGAAATGAAATTGCAGGTTGAGCATGAATTTGATCTTTTTGCTCAGATTGAATTTTATGAATCGCTTTGGCAAGGCATGCCTTCCGGGTATAGTGATTATGCAGAAACAAAGAGTAAAGTATTTTCTTTACAGCAGTATATAAATGAGCATAAAGAAGAGTATTGCTTAACGCATATAGACGCAGTACCGGATAATTTTCTTATTTTGAGCGATGGTAGCGTTAAACTTATTGATTGGGAATATGCAGCAATGCAGGATCCTCATGTGGATATAGCGATGTTTGCTATATACTCTTTGTATGATAAGGATCAGGTGGATAGCTTAATTGATATTTATTTTGACGGTTATTGTCCTAAAGAAACAAGAATAAAAATATACTGCTATATAGCCGTTTGTGGATTACTGTGGAGCAATTGGTGCGAATATAAAGAAAAATTGGGTGTAAAGTTTTGTGAATATGCCTATAGGCAATATCAGTATGCTAAAGATTTCTTTGATATCGTCCAAAGGAGTTTAATTAACTGATGAGGTGGGAAGATGTCAAAGATTGAAAGAGCGATTATAATGGCTGCCGGATTAGGTAATAGATTGAGTCCGGTTACACTAACAACTCCTAAACCACTTATAAAAGTGAATGGTGCCAGAATGATTGATACTGCTATTTCTGCTTTGCATAAGAATGGAATATTTGAGATATATGTAGTCGTTGGCTATATGAAAGAGCAGTTTTTGAGTCTGGAGAAAGATAATCCGGGCTTAGTTCTCATAGATAATCCTTATTATGCTGAATGTAATAATATTGCATCTTTATATGTTGCAAGAGACTATATAGAAAATGCAATCATAATGGACGGAGACCAGATAATTTATAATCCAGAAATTCTTTCTGCTGATTTTGCTTACTCCGGCTATTGTAGTGTATGGACTGATGCAAAAACCGATGAATGGTTGCAAACAGTCGAAGACGGAGTTGTAATATCATGCAGTAGAAATGGTGGAGAAAATGGTTGGCAGCTCTATAGTGTTTCACGCTGGAATTCAGATGATGGGAAAAAATTAAAAAAACATTTGGAAATAGAGTTCGAACAGAAAAAAAACCATCAGATTTATTGGGATGATGTAGCTATGTTTTGCTATCCTGATGAATACAAGCTGGGAATTTACCCGATATCCAAAAAAGACATTGTTGAAATTGATAATTTACAGGAATTAGCCGCGTTGGATACGAACTACAAAAAATATCTGGAGGAATGCTAGATGGAACAAAATACCAAAGGAAAAATAGATTGGCTGATAACCTTGCTGCCACTAAGCATTATATTATTCTTATGTATTTTGTTCTTTGTAATGCCGGAACAATCTAATGCTGTGCTGGGTAAGATAAGGTATTCTTTTGGAGATGTTTTAGGAGTTTACTATTTAATTATTGGTTTGGGAATTTTTGTTTTATCGCTGTATTTAGCTGCATCTAAATATGGTGATATAGTATTAGGTGACAAAGGTGAGAAGCCGAGATATTCTTTTTTGAGCTGGGGTTCAATGATGTTTACCTGTGGCTTAGCAGCGGATATTTTGTTTTATTCCTTTTCTGAATGGGTGCTTTATGCAAGTGATCCTCATATAAAAGAGCTTGGCTCAATACAGGAATGGGCAGGCGTATTTCCGTTGTTTCATTGGAGTTTTATTCCTTGGGCGTTCTATTTGGTTTTGGCAGTATCCTTCGGGTTTATGCTCCATGTCAGAAAAAGAAAACGCCAGAAATATTCTGAAGCCTGCAGAGCTTTGTTAGGTAAGCATACTGACGGATTTATAGGCAGACTGATTGATTTGCTGGCAGTTTTTGCTTTGTTGGCCGGTACAGCTACAACATTTAGTGTGGCTACTCCTCTGATGGCTGCGATAATTGATAATTTATTTGCAGTTGAGCTTAGCAGAACAGCTATTAATATAATTATTCTTCTGATTACATGCTTTGTATACACTTACTCATTATTGCATGGATTTAAAGGTATAAGTTTCTTGGCTAAAGCATGTTTTTACATGTTTTTTGCTCTGATTGGTTTTGTTTTATTTTTCGCTGGAGAAACAAGGTATATTATTGAAACAGGTTTTTCTTCTTTCGGCAAAATGATGCAAAACTTTATAGAACTGGCAACTTATACCGACCCGCTCAGAACAAATAATTTTCCTCAAAACTGGACTATTTATTATTGGGCGTATTGGATGGTTTGGTGTGTAGCAGCACCATTTTTTATAGGCAATATTTCACGTGGCCGAACGGTGCGACAAACGATTTTAGGTGGTTATGTTTTTGGTGTAGGCTCTACATTGATTAGCTTTATAGTATTGGGTAACTATTCTATGGGTATGCAGGTTATAGGCAGTGCTGATTTTATGGCTATGTATGCCGGTAGTGGCGATTTATATAGTATGATTGTAGCAATCATTAATACTTTACCATGTGCCAAAGGTATAATGTTTGTCATTTTGCTTACGATGATAGCTTTTTATGCTACATCATTTGATTCTATAGCATTAACAGCTTCTTGCTATAGTTATCATAAGTTAGGCGAGGATGAGATGCCCCATAAGTGTATTCAACTGATGTGGTGTGTGCTACTTATTTTATTACCCATAGCATTATTGTTCGCAGAAAGCTCAATGAGCAATTTACAGAGTGTGAGTATAATTGCTGCATTTCCAATAGGCATTGTTATTTTGGTGATAGCATGGAGTTTTTTGAAGGATGCTAGAGAGTATACAAATAAATAAATAAAAATAAATTAATTAATAGTTATACTGATACTGATACTGTAATCGGAGGTGAACTGATGCTCTTATCAATCATAATCCCCATATATAATTCAAAACAGTATTTAAATAAATGCATTTCGTCAATTGTAAGCCAACTTGATACTTATGCTGAAATCATCTGCGTTGATGATGGTAGTACAGATGGAAGCGAAGTAATATGCGATAAATTTGCTGCTAATTATGATATCGTAAAAGTTTTTCATAAGCCTAACGGTGGTGTGAGCTGCGCACGCAATCTTGGCTTAGAGAATGCCAGTGGTAAATACATTGCTTGGGTTGATTCTGACGATTATGTCGCTGATAATTGGTATTCAGCAATCAAGGAAATACTTTTGCAAGACTATGACATAGTGTGCTTTGATTATTTTCGTGTTGAAAATGAAAAGCCTAAAGAGATGGTTTATGGTGGAAAATCCCGCATCCTGAATAAAGCAACGTATATAGCGGAATTAACTCTTGACGAGAAAGTGTTGAGTTATCTTTACATTCGTGTTTTTAAGAAGGTTTTGTTTACTGAGCTTAAGTTTCCAAGAGAGATTTCTTTGATGGAAGCTTACTCGATCATACATAAGCTATTTTATGAGGGTGACAAGATATACTATCTTGCTGAGCCATTATATTTTTATGTTATAAGAAATGGCAGTATTTTTTACTCTGTTAATCTAAGCAATTGCTTTAAGGCTATGTTCATAGATAAAGATCGCTATCAATGGTTTACTGCCAGTGGAGTAAAAGTATCTGATGTAGCTTATTTAAAGCATTATCTTTATTTTGTAGTCGCTGTAATAAAAGAGCAGGAATGTAATAGCTGGAAAAAGGGACTGGAGCTTTGTCATCAGGAAATTGCTCGTAATATAAAAGCCTTGCTGTTCAGTAAAGATGTTAGTATAAAAAATAAAGTAAAATATGTCATGGAATATACTAACATACTAAATATAGATTACAAAACATTATCTTTTGTAAAATCAGGGGGGATAAACCATAAGAGTTTATCATTTGATAGTTATGTGAGTAATTATAACTTTGCGGTAAGGACTGGTGCTTTGCCATGCTGATAAGTGTAATTGTTCCTGTATATAACGTTGAAGCTTATCTAGAAAAATGCGTAAATTCTATTTTGCATCAGACTTATGAAAATATTGAAGTTATTCTCATTGATGATGGCAGTACAGATAATAGTGGAGCGATATGCGACGCGTTAGCTGCAGCTGATTCACGTATCAAAGTTTTGCATAAGTCTAATGGTGGCGTAAGCAGTGCCCGTAATCTGGGTATTGCAGTAGCTTCTGGTGCTTATATTTGCTTTGTTGATAGTGACGACTGGCTTGATATAGATTATTTCGAAAGTGCTGCTCCTATATTAATTAAGCAAAAACCAATACTGTTGCAGAACAATTATGTTAAAGATGATGGCGAAGGGAAGATAGCCTGCAAGTTTTTACCATCGGAAAATTTTAACTGTACTGCAAAACAGGCTTTTTACGAAATGGCAACTGGTTGCCATTATGGATGGGAACCATTTGCTTCATTTTATGAAGCAAATGCTTGTAAAAAGGTTAAGTTTGATACACAGATTGTTTATGGTGAAGATTTACTGTTCAGGTTCCAATTTTGCCAATTAAATGATGGGCAGTATATTTATCAGTATCTGCCCAAGTATCATTATTTTATTCGTGAAAATAGTGCTGTTAATAGTTATAGCATATATAAGAAGGCTGATGATTTAAAAGTATTTGAACGGATTATGCCTCAGGTGGAGAAGTCTACTGAAAAAATCTTACTAGAAGAAAGCTATATACCAAGGCTTGTTGGCTATTCCCGGTTAGGTATCAATAGCAATGAGCCTAAGGATATAGCAGCAGCGAAGATGATTAGAAATAAGATTAAAAAAAATATTTTAACATATTGTAAAGACAATAATCTTAGTGTTGTATTGAAAATAAAGCTAGTGGCTTCTTTACTGCCTAAAAGAGTGCTAAGTTTTATTTATTGCTTGTACAAATTAATGAAAAAAGCAGCTCACTAAAGTAGTATGTAATAATACAAGAATCCCATTCACGTACTTGTGTGCGCAGGCGGAGGCAGAAAACTAAAGCTTACATGCCTGTAGCAATAAGCCACCTAGTTATATTAAACAATATATGGATGTGTATATGTGAGGTTTGCGAATGGTTAATAAAAATTTGAAAAAGGAGTTAGTTTATACGTATGAACAAAAAAATCTGTAACGTTATTTTGGGGATGCTGGTTTTTACCCTCATCTTCAACAACATCCCTAAACCCATACAGCTAAATTTTCTAGGCGGACCGGTAGGCAGTAATCTGGTTGTTTATCCGCTTATTGCAGCCTTTGCTTATACATTCTATTGCCAATATAAGTATAAAAATGTCTTCGTAGATATTAAGCCATTTCTAAAGTACATTCTTGTCTTATCTCAATCATGCTTCTTTCTACCATAGTAGGCTTATTCAATTATCCGTATTACGATTTAGTTCTCAACGGACCGGTAAACCAAATTGAAAAGTTACCGAAGGTATTAGCTTTTTGCCATACACATGGTGTTGATGTGGATAGTAAATTATTAATGCAGGCGTGGATTATTGCTCGTCAGCTTAAGAGTGTACTGATGGAAGCTTTTTGGTGCTTTGGCGGTGCGTATATTATTTATTGTCTAATCCGTAATGAAAAAAAATGTGCATTGAATGTTATCGGTAAAGCTATTTTGTGTTCTGCAGTAATTATTATTGCTTATAGCGTAATTGAACTTGGTTGGCTTGCTAATAGTAATGAAGCTGGTAAAATATTAAGCACTATTAATCCTTATATACATTCTATAAAAAATGATGGTAAATGGTGGCCTCCACTGCTGTGGAATGCTCAATTGCGATCTATTTTTGCAGAACCGTCATATTATGGTATATATATGACTTTTGCCTTGCCTTGGTTTTGGTATGAAATTTGCAACCAAAAATCAAAGCTTTACATGGCGGTAACATTCATTCTTACTTTCTTTTTGTTTCTTACCAAAGCAAGAACTGCTTTTGTACTTCATCTTGGTGAACTGGTGATTTTTACATTATGTATCATTTGCTTTTCTAACAGAAGCAAAGAGATGCTTAAACATTGGGGAAAAATAATAGCGGTAAGCTGCGCAGCATTTTTAGCCGGAAATATATTTATTAATCAATGTATGGTAACAAAGCAATCTAAACCGCTATCTATAGAAAAATCTATGACTCAATATGTTGAAAGCAATGCTGCTTCTTTAGCAAACCCTGATCAACGCAGTAACAATGCGCGTTATTCTGTAATGGAAGCAGATTTCAAGATAGGTTTAGCACATCCATTGATAGGTGTAGGCAAAGGTTTGCGCAGCAGTTATGTGCCTGATTATTTCTCGGAAAAAGCATTTAAAAATGGTGAAGTAAAAATGTGGTTAAGCTTTCGAGAAAAGCTGGGTATTATGCGTTCCGGTTTTCCTGGGCTTGGTGAATATACAACCAGATTTGCAGAAAGCGGTATATTAGGATTAGGAATTTTCCTGTTGCCGATAGTTGTCTTGTTGCGAAAACTTTACAGAAAGCTTAAAATGAGTACAGATAAAATGCCCTATATTGCTTTTACGGTATCATTTTGCGGCATATTGGCAGCAGGCATAGGCGATAATTTGAACATAACCTATTGCTATTGGTTTTTGTTGGGCTTAGGTTATGCAATGTGCTTTGTTAACACAAAAAAAGAAAAGGAATCTAATGAATCAGCGTAAATTAGGAATCTTAATCAGTTATCTGAATATCGTTCTCCATGCGGTAATAGGCTTTGCCTATGTGCCCATCCTTTTGCACTTCATTGGCAAAAGTGAGTATGGCCTGTACCAGCTCATAGGATCTTTTATTGCATATTTTTCTGTCATGGATTTTGGTCTGACGGCTGCTGTAGTGCGCTTTTATACCAAATACAAGACCTTGCAGGATAAGGTTAATATGGAAAACATTTTGGCAATCGCCATGCGTGCATATGCGGTAATTACGGTGTTTTTATTTTTCCTTGGCTGTGCCTTTTATGCCTTTATTCCGGAAATGTTCGCCAAAAGCATGACAGCAGCGGAAATATCCTCGGCGCAAAAGCTGTTTATCCTGTTGCTGTTTAACATGGTGATAACCATTTCCACCATGATTTTCAGAGCGGTAATTAACGCCCATGAACGCTTTCTCTTCCTTAAGGGATTGGAAACAGTGCAGCTTGTTTTGCAGCCTGTATTAGTTGTATTGGTGCTGCAAAGCCTGCCCAGTGCATTGGCTGTCGCAGGGGTGCAAACTGTGCTGAATATATTTTTAATCATAGCACGCATATACTATTGCTTTGCAAAGCTGCGTATCAGAATTCACTATCACTTCTGGGACAAGGAAATGTTCAATGGTTTTAAAAAGCTGGCATTGAGTGTATTTGCTGTAACCATAATAGACCAGGTGTTTTTTAAAACCAATCAGGTAATACTGGGCGTAGTCAGTGGAACTGGCGCAGTAGCGGTATATTCTGTTGCGTCGCTTATTTACATGAATTACATGGCACTTTCTACAGCAATCTCCGGTGTATATCTGCCGCATGTGACGGAGCTTATTGCTAAGAATGAGCCGGTTAGCAAGCTTACAGATTTATTCGTAAGAATAGGACGTCTGCAGTATTTTTTACTGGCATTAGTTGCCAGCGGTTTTATCATTTTCGGCAGGCAGTTTGTTCATATATGGGCCGGGGATAGCTTTGACGAAGCATATTATATTACGCTTTTGATTATCCTTCCGTTCACCATTGATCTTATCCAGAATATCGGTCTCGCAATTTTGCAGGCGCAGAACAAATATGATTTCAGAGCAAAGGTATACTTTGTCATGGGTATATTTAATTTGTGTCTGGCTATACCGTTGGCAATTAAATATGGCGGCGTTGGCTGTGCGTTTGCAACCGGTTTGGCTATGTTCATTGGCAATGGTTTGATTATGAACTGGTATTATCGGAAAATTACTAAATTAGATATTGTCAGATTTTGGCGTGAAATAGGCAGGATAAGCCTCCCAGTAGCGGTACTGACTGTTATAGGCTGGCTGTTGAACTCCCTGCTGCCGGCAAATAGCAAATTGCTTTTTGCGGCAAGTATAGCAGTATATACATTGTTGTATGTAATTATAACTTACATGTTTGCTATGAATGATGAAGAAAAAAGCAAGCTGCGCAGAGTACTTCGCAGATAATGAAGCCTTTGATAAAAAATCATATAATGCTTTTACTGAAAGCAAGTGAAATTGTATATTAATTTTAGAGAAAGCTGGTGCTGAGAAATGAACATCTTACTCGCTGGCGGTGCAGGCTACATTGGCTCGCATACTGCTGTAGAACTTTTGAACGCAGGGCATAACGTAGTTATTGTTGATGACTATAGCAATAGCAGCCCCGTTGTTATTGAACGCATTGAACAAATTACCGGCAAAAAAGTTATTGCATATGAAGCAGATGTAAAAGACAAAGCTGCTATGCGTAAAGTATTTGGTGAAAATAAGTTGGAGTGTGTAATTCATTTTGCCGGCTTAAAAGCTGTGGGTGAATCTGTGCAGCAACCTGTTCGCTATTATCGTAATAATATTGATACAACACTTACTCTTTTGGAATGTATGCAGGAAGCAGATGTGAAGTGTATCGTATTTTCATCTTCGGCAACTGTATATGGCGAAGAAAACAAAATTCCTTACGTAGAAACTATGAAGCGTGGCAGCTGCAGCAATCCCTACGGCTGGACAAAAGTGATGATGGAAGAAATCCTTGAAGATGCAACGGTTGCAGACAAGGATTTAAGCGTAGTGCTTTTGCGCTATTTTAACCCTATTGGCGCACATGATTCCGGCATGCTTGGAGAAGATCCGCAAGGCATCCCCAATAATCTTATGCCTTATATAGCGCAGGTAGCAGTTGGCAGACGCGATAAGCTTACTGTTTTTGGCGGAGATTATCCAACCCCGGACGGAACATGCCGCAGAGATTACATTCATGTAATGGATTTGGCCAATGGGCATTTGAAAGCTGTAGAATATGCTGCGCAGCATAAAGGTACAGAAGTGTTCAACCTTGGTACCGGTACACCATATAGCGTATTGGAAATTATTAAAGCATTTGAGAATGCGAGCGGAGTAAATATCAAATACGAAATCGGTCCGCGCAGAGCCGGTGATTTGCCGGAATTTTGGGCTAATGCTGATAAAGCTGCCAATGTGTTAGAATGGAAAACAGTACGTACATTAGAGGATATGTGTAAGGATACCTGGAAATGGCAAAGCATGAATCCTCAAGGCTATAGAAAATAAGAGTTAGGAGAGAATGGAAATGAAACCAATCACTAAAGCAGTCATCCCCGCTGCAGGCTTAGGCACTCGCTTTTTACCTGCCACCAAAGCTTGTCCGAAGGAAATGCTCCCTATTGTAGACAAGCCCACAATTCAATATATCATTGAAGAAGCACTTGCTTCCGGTATCAAGGATATTCTTATTATTAGCGGTCACAATAAGCGTGCTATTGAAGATCATTTCGACCGCAATCCGGAATTGGAGTTAAACCTAGAAGAACATGGCAAAGCTGACTTGCTGGAGCAGGTAAAAGCTATAGCTGATATTAATATACACTATATTCGCCAAAAAGAACCTAAAGGCTTAGGACATGCTATTTTGTGTGCTAAATCCTTCGTGGGTGATGAGCCTTTTGCGGTGCTTCTGGGTGATGATGTTGTGTATAATGACGAAGACACTTGTCTTAAACAGCTGATTGATGTTTATAATACATATGGCGGCAGTGTACTTGGCTGCCAGACCGTACCGCAAGAAAAGGTTTCTTCGTATGGTATTGTTGCAAGTGAAGATACCGCTGCTGAGCGTGTTTTCAAAGTAACCGACATGGTAGAAAAGCCTGCAGTGGATGAAGCTCCCAGTCGTTTAGCTGTGCTTGGACGCTATGTTATTACTCCGGAGATCTTTTCTATTTTGGAGTGTACTGAACCTGGCCGCGGCGGTGAAATTCAACTGACAGACGCATTAAAGGTGCTTGCAAAACAGCAAAATATGTATGCGTATGATTTTATTGGCAGACGCTATGATGTTGGCGACAAGCAAGGATATCTGGAAGCGACTGTGGAGTATGCGCTGAGAAGAGAAGACTTAAAGGACAAGTTTTTGGAGTATTTGAAGAAGGTAGTAAAATAAGGCAATGGTCCAAGTTTGGGGAATTGGTTCCAATTTGCGGGTTGGGCTGGTACAATGACTGCATTTAGTACCATAGTATTCCTCTGGGTAAGCAATGCCTTCTTTAACAGCAATGGACTATTTTTATTCAAATTTTCAAATGTGCGATTTCATGATATAATGAGACAGAGTTTTTTACACAAGAGGGGTGTTTTTTTGTTAACAAAATCTGATAAATACTGTGGTATCGCTATAACAGTTTTTGCGTTGATATCTTATGTTTCCATTGCTGCAGGGAATGTGATGCTTGGTATAGCGACGTTATGCTTTTTTCTTTATTTGTTAAAGAATAGAAAGACAATATATATAATAGATAAAAAATATTATCTTGCTATTGCTGCTTTCATATTTACTATGTTTGTTTCAGCACTTGCTAGCGGAGATATTGGCAAAGGCTTAAAGGTATGGAGCGATTTATGGTTATGGCGTCTGATGCCGTTTTTTATTGTTACTTTGGCAATAAAAGAAGCAGAGACTGCTAAAAAAATATTAGTCTTTTCAATTATTGGTATTACAGTCGGCGGATTGTATTTGATATATGAAGGACTTGTGAATCATATTCGTGCTGCCGGTTTTTTTGGGCATCCCATGACATTTGCCGGTTATTTTTGCATATATCTGCCAATACTTTTTATAAGTTTTCTGGAAAAGAATATATCTGGAAGATGGCAGTGGTTAGCAGGGTGTTTGATTATTTTGAATTCTGTTGCTCTGATGTTTAACTTAACAAGAGGAGCTTGGTTGGCAGTAGCTTCTGTTGTTTTGCTAATATTAATATATTACATCTTAAAAGGCAATAAATTAGCGGTGCTTAGTTTAATAGTATTAATTGCTTTTGGCGCAAGCATAAGTTCCTATCCCCCATTTATCAAACGTCTTGGTTCAATTACCGATGCAAATTATCAGTCGAATACTGAGCGTATTTTAATATGGCACAGTGCGTTTAATATGTTTAAAGATCATCCTGTAACCGGTGTTGGTTTAGGACAGTATAAAGATAATTATCAGCATAAGTATATTTCTCATAAGGCAAAAGAGCCTAAGCTTAGCCATGCACACAATAATTTTATGCAAATGCTTGCAGAAAACGGCATTATTGGATTCGCAGGTTTTCTTACATTAATTTTCTGCTTTATATTTTATTCCTTTAAACGCTTTCTTGAAGGAAATAATCCGTATGCTTTAATGATGTGTGTTTCCAGTTTAGCTTTAGTTTTACAAGGAATGACAGAATATAACTTTGGTAATTCTGCTGTTATGAAAAGCTTTTGGTTGGTACAGGGATGTTTGTTGGTATTGAGTGCGAATTGGAAGAAATCGCAAATTGCAAGAAATGAAGATTTTTGAGGCTGGGACAAAACTCAGCCTTAAACAGAAAAACCAGTGGAGTTTTACCGTTAGGTAATTTCCACTGGTTTTTATATACGGCAGATTTGACGCTTACATGTATTACGCTTTATTTATCCAATTTTGCATTATCCAAAAATGCTGTGCCGAATTGCGTATAGTTCATGTCCGCACCGCGCAGGTCGGCGTATTCCAAAAATGCTTTATCCAGCAGCGCCTTGTCCAGCTTGCTGTTGTTCAGGCTGCTGTGG
>ENA-ORNI01000902-ORNI01000902.1-human-gut-metagenome-genome-assembly--contig:-NODE-902-length-19896-cov-4.58319_pt1 | contig 19896 bp, 15 predicted proteins | sample MGYA00242118_ERZ509028 | MGnify/ENA primary metagenome ERZ509028 (study PRJEB26280, sample SAMEA2338755) | human gut metagenome | biome: human gut; feature: human-associated habitat; material: faeces...
ATACGCGCCAGCGTGCTTTTGCCGCTGCCACTGCCACCCATCAGCGCCACTGCTTCACCAGCCTTAATCTCCAGCGAAACATCATGCAGAAGCTCAAAGGTTTTGCCACTGCTGCGATCAATAAAGCTTTTAGAAATATTTTCAGCCTTCAGCATACAAAAAGCACCTCACTTCCGCATCGCCTACCTGCTGCATAGCAGGTACTTCTTCCTTGCAGCGCGTTTTACAGTACGGACAGCGTGTAGCAAACTTACAGCCGGAAAAACTTTCCCCGGGAACGGGCGCTTTTCCCGGAATAACCTGTAAGCCGTTCTGCGGCAAAGCCTGTAAAAAGCCCTGAGTGTATGGATGCAACGGCTTTTGCCAAATATCCATATTATGCTCTAAAACCTGTCCTGCATACATCACCAGCACATCATCACACACCTCTTGGGCCAAGGCTATATCATGCGTAATAATCAGCATACTTAAATGCAAATCCTGCTTGATTGTCAGCAAATTTTTGCGGACAACGGCGCCAACCTGTTCATCAAGGCCTTTTGTCGGTTCATCAGCCAAAATCCATTCAGGCTTACTGCTGACAGCCATAGCACACAATACACGCTGCAGCATACCGCCGGAAAGCTCATGCGGATATGCAGCCAAAACACGCTCGGCCTCCTCTAGACCGAATAAACGCAGACATTGCTTTTTATAGCTGTTATCGCTGTCCGCCATTTGATGAACATCCAAAACATCCTGCATCTGCTTGCCTATTTTGCGCACAGGATTTAATGACTCACTGGGATTTTGCGGAATAATACCAAAAGCAGATAATATTTTCTTCACCTGCTCGCCATTATAAAGCACTCTACCCTTTTTGACGACTCCCGACGGCAAAATATTTAAAATAGCCTGCCCCAATACAGATTTACCGCAACCGCTTTCTCCGATAATCGCAGTAAAATTACCTCCGGGCAAGTTCAGGCTTACATCGTCTACAGCATAGAATACGCCTTGCGGCAGCTTAAAGCCTACAGATATATTTTCTAACACAAGATTTTTTACCATTTGCGTACCTCATCAAGCTGATTGTCTAAGCTGTCACGCAGATGCTCTCCGATGATATTCAGAGAATAAATCAGCAAAAATACAAACAGACCGGGAATTATAATCAAATGCGGTGAGCTGCGATAATACATAATAGCATCGTTAATCATTACACTCCAGTCAGGAGTCGGCGGCTGTACACCTAAGCCCAAAAAGCTCAGGCCGGCAATCGCCAATATACCTCGGCCAAGGCGAATGGTTACCAGCACAAGCAGCTTGTTTGCAATGTTGGGCAGTAAATGACGGACAATAATTCGCAAATCACTGCAGCCAAGACAACGCAGCCCTTCAATGAAAGGCTCTCCCATCAGCTGCAGCACCTCCGCACGCACAATACGCGAAAAGCCAGCCCAAGATGTCACAACCAAAGCCAAAACCAGACTATAAATGCTGGGACCGAGAATACCGGCCAAGGCTATCATAAAACAGCTTCCCGGTATACCCTGGAAAATATTGCTCAGCACAGTAAAAAACATATCCAGCTTACCGCCGTAAAAACCGCACAACAGACCAACACCCACACCTAAAATCAGCGCCAAAACCGACGAAATCAAGGTAAGCAGCATTGATGCCCGTCCGCCGTAAAGAATACGGCTAAACATGTCACGCCCCAAAGCATCCGTGCCGAAGAAATGCTGCCAACAGGGACTTTGCAGACGGTTAGCCATATCCGGTTCAAAGGGATTATGCGTTGCCAGAAGCGGAGCCAAAATACTGCCGAGAATGATAAACGCAAGTACAAAAATAGCGAAATTAAGCTGTATTTTTTTAGTCATGTGCTTCAGCGCCTCCTCTCAGCTTCGGATTCAGATAAAACATCAGTAAATCAACCGCTAAGGTTATCAATACCAACAGCCAGCCTGTAAAAAGCACATAGGCCTGCAATACAGGGTAATCGCGGAAGCGAATCGCTTCCAAGGCCATGCTGCTGATGCCCGGCAAAGCAAAAATACTTTCCGCAATAACCGAACCGCCCAAAATGCCTGCCAGATAATTACCCAGCAAAGCAATTACCGGCAGCATAGCATTAGGAAACGCATAGCAAAAAAGCAGCTTTATTTTGCTGATTCCGCGTACACGCGCTACGAGAAAATACTGCGAAGCAAATTCCGTCAACAGCGAGCTGCGCATATAGCGGCACACTGTTGCTGAGGTAGAGAAGGAAACCGCCAACGCCGGCATAATAAAGTAACGCAGGCTTTCACTGCCGCTTGTCGGCAGCAAACGCAGCGTTTCACTGAACAATAAAATCATCAGCAACGCCAGCCAAAAGCCGGGTACAGCTAAAAGTATATTAGTCAAAAACTGTACCGCATCATCCAGCCAGCTGTTTTTGCAAACAGCGCATAAGGTGCCAAATGCAATGCCAACAACCGCAGCAATGGCCAATGCCAGCAGCGCCAGTTCCACTGTCACCGGCAGACGCAGCAAAAGCTCATGCAGAATATCCTTGCCGCTAATGTAGCTGCTGCCGAAATTACCATGCAGCACCTGCACAAACCAGCTGAAATACTGCACATATATAGGTCTGTTCAAGCCAAGCTCTTCACGCATCGCTGCTATCTGCGCATCCGTAGGTGCATCCAGACCATCCTGATTCAAGGCAAACTCCGCCGGGTCACCTGGTGATAACAGTCCTAAAATGAACGCCAGCAAGCTGATGCCAATCATTACCGGCACAGCCAATAAAATTCTTTTATAGCAGTATCTAATCATTTTCTTCCGCCAATTCTACCTTACTCAAATCTACACCATAGATTAATGGTTTATAATTTTTTAAACGCTTATTGTAGGCAACGATGTTCATATCGTTGAAAAGAGGGATGACAGGTAACTCAACTGCCAGTATTTTTTGAACCTCATCAAAAAGTGTATGTTTTTCTTCCTCACTACTAGTATACTTAGCTTTCTCTAAAAGCCTTTCAACCTTTATATTTTTATAATGAGATGAACTCGATATATTTAATGGTCCATCAGGTAAAGCATATCTCGATAAAAAACTATAAGCATCTCCATTCGGCAGCCCTTGCAAACCAAAGGCTATATCGTACTCTCCCTTTCGTTTTAATTTACCAGCTACACCTCCTTCAACAGCATGCAAATTTACATCAAGTCCTATATCTTTTAACCAATACGCAATTAGTTCTGCCTCTCCTTTTTGAAAAGTATCCATATCACTAATCAAAAATGTTACCTTCTGACGCTTATCGCCCAATACCTCATGTGCTAGAGCTTGTGCCTTTTTTTTATTGTATTCATACGGCAGATTTAAATAATACGGACTCGTATAATTCAATATATTACCAGTTGCTTTTGCATAGCCAAGAAAAAAACCGTTAACCAGTTCATCCCTATCGATAATTAAACTTACCGCTTGTCTCATTCTTACATCATTAAATGGATATCGACCACCATTAACGTATAAATATCTTATGATTGTAGATTTATTTACAGCAATCTTAAATTGTTTATCCTTATTAAGCTGATCGGCTAATGCTGATGTTAAAGCATTCATATCTGTAACGCCCAAAATTTCTTGTGCCTTTAAAGCTGAAAATCTTACATCAGGATTAGGTATATTCTTTATCATAAACCTTTTTATTTTTCCTTTTTCACCATAATAATCATCATTACGCACAAGGATAACATATTTTTGCAATTCATTTCTTTCAATTTTATACGGACCTGTTCCTATCGCTATCCCTTTAAAATTACCTTTTTCATCTAAGCAGGATGGCGCAAAAATAGGACTACCAAAATCCACCATTTTATGTAATTGATTTACACTTGGTTCAGAAAATGTCAACCTTATTGTATAATCATCTAATTTCTCGTAATTAGTCATCTTAGGATAAAATACATCTTTATCCAAATAATAATAATTAGATAGTCTCATTCCATATTTTAATCTGTCAAAATTTTTTATTACAGCATCAGCGTTAAATAAACTGCCGTCATGAAATCTAACATTTTTTCTTAAATGAAAAATCCATTCTTTTCCGCCATTAAGCATTTCCCAACTTGTTGCTAAACAAGGCGCAGGCATACCATTATCAGTCCTTGTGATCAACGGTTCCCAGACAAATAATATCTTACTACAATAATAAGCATCATCTTTCCCGGGAGCTAAATGTCTTGCAGCAGCCAGTACTACCATGTCTTTATCCTTAGGAAGTATAGTTTTAGGCTCTTGCCTTTCTGTACAACCAGATAAAAACAAAAGTACAAGAAACATGCATACCGCTATCATTTTAATGCTAAAATTTTTCATAATAAAATCCTTTGAAATTTAATAGAGCGACAGAAGAAAAATTTTCTGTCGCTTATTAATTAACTTTTAATTAGATATGCCATGTAGCAGACAAGATATAAGTTCTGCCAGGATTCAGCATTAAGGCATTCTCGCCATAAGACGTAGTCATTGTAGACCAATATTTCTTGTCAGTCAGGTTGTATGCCATCAAAGAAAATGTTACAGGATTATCCATAATCTTTGTATCATACTTAGCACCAAGATCAATTCTTGTCCATGAAGGAACTTTAATATTATTTTTGCTATCTGCATAAGAACTACCGAAATACAAAGCACGTGCATTCAAGCTCAAACCTTCAACAGGAGTTTCCCAATTCATAGCCATTGTAGCATTAATCTTTGGAGTACCAAAAACTCTGTTACCATCTTTAGCACCATTTTGTGTGCTCTTATATTTAGCATCCAACAACATAATACCACCATTCATGGAAAGCTTAGGTGCTACTTTACCAAAAATATTCCATTCAATACCTTGGTTTCTTGTTTCACCATCTGCCGCAAAATGATTAGATGCATCAGTCAACCCAACAGGTTGTTTAATTTTGAACAAGCTTAAAGTTGTTCCCCAATCACCAAAATCCCATTTAGAACCAATTTCATATTGCTTCGTTTTTACAGGCGGCAATACCTCATTTTCATTAACTACGCCTTCAGGAACAGACATAGTACTCATACCCTCTGAATAATTGGCATATACAGAAGTAACCGGACTAAGTTTGTAAACGGCGCCAAAAGTAGGTGATGTTGCACTCTTATTGTAATCCTTTGTACGTGCACCAGTAGCAGTATTAAAACTAGATGTATGAATTTGTTGATGGCGTAAACCAGCTGTAACGATTAACTTATCATCCAGCATAGTCAAAGTATCAGCCAAAACAATACTTCTATTAAAGATAGAAGCACTATGAGCGTAATGATTTAACGGAGCATAAGGGGCACCCGGATCACTAGTAATGCCAGTATAAATATTACCCTCAACTTTGGAAGTAGTACCAGCTTCCGTTGCGCTTTCAGAATTCTGAGAGAAATATTCATAACCTAAAGTTACATCATGTTTAATATCTCCAGTATCAAAATTAAATTTGAAACCACTCAACCAAACTCTACGTTGCCAGCCGGAACCAGATTTCGAACCACTAATATTTAATTCGTAATCACCTGCATTGTTAAGCAAAGATGGTTTGCTATCAAGATAACCTGGCCAAGTCAGTTTTTGATAACCACCTTTAACATAAAATGCTACATTGTCATTTAATTTTTGTTCATGAGACAACGTGTATAAATGGCGTTGATGAGATAAATAAGACCAAGAAGGCATAAAATTATCAACAACTTTATCAGCTGAGGGCAAACCGCTCAATGTTGACATAACACTCTCGCTAATTTTAAGTACTTCAGGCATACCATTGTGCTTTACGTGGTCATAACCATACATTAAAGACGTTTTACTGTTTTTCGTTCTTTGGTCAATGTTAATATATAAATCTTTACCTTGAACATTTTCATTGCTTACGCTGGTATCACCAGCATAGCGTTCTGCATTGATACGAATACCATAACGATTATCTTTACCAAAGCGTTGACCCCAGTCAATGTCATGAGTAAATAAATGACTGCTAGAATAAGTCTCCTTTATAGATAAATTGGGTTTTTCCTCTGCTTGTTTAGGTACAAAGTTAACAATACCTGAAGTACTTTGTTTTACACCAGTACCAGATAAAACAATATTAGGACCAGTAATTACATCCATTCTACCAACCCAATTTTCCGGAATGATACCCATTGCCATCATACCGGGCATTCCATTTAAAAGCATATCGTGTGTATTAAAAGGAATGCCACGCATTTGCAACTCTACGTTATTATTAGTAGAGCAACCACCAACCATAACAGAAGGATTATTTGTTGCTACGTTAAAAAATGTTCTTGTCGGCATATAGTTATCTTCAATCATCTTATCAGTATAAGATGTAATATTAGCCGGTACCTCAGTAAATTTTTTGTCACCATAGATGCCAAAATGGATAGTCTTATCAATTTTACCATCAGGAGTTACATTTCTGCTCCCTTAAACAACAACCTCATCCAGATTGCCATGCATAGTTTGCTCTGCAGCACTTGCAGACATAACAAAGCCTACGCTGGCAACAGCGCACAGCACTGACATAACCAGTGCTTTTTTGTTTCTTAACATACTCATCCACCTCATTAAAAATTTATTTTTTAACCATTGCCGCCGAGCTGTCCGAGTTTCGCGTGCGACTCCGGCTAAAAGCATATTTTATCAAGGGCGTTACATATTCCGGCAAGAAAAAACGCCCTTCTGCACCATGACAGAAGGACGCACCTATCCTTTACCATTCTCCTGTCACTCGCAGCATACTTTGGTCTTTACTTTCTCAGGCAATTCTTCTGGCTCAGTTTCCTCGCAAGCCTCGCCTTCCCGGTTTCCCAGTGACATAATTAAGGCTTGCTCCACTTTACAGCTGCGTGACAGCGCAGGCTTCGCACCTGCTTACTTATTAAGTCTTTCGACACCCGATATACTAATCTATTCAATTATTCACCGATAGATTTTAATCCTATTTTTCATGCAAAATTATAGCATAACACACATACTGCGTCAAGTAGCATGAAATCGCATTAACAATCAACGACAACTGATATATATTGCTGTTATGTTAGAACCGTTTACATATTATCATTACCTATAATATGATTTTCATTAGTTTAACAAAGTAAGTATATAGAGAATTTTTTCTTGTGCTGATAAGCAGGAAAGATATTTTACATAAATGATTATCTGTAAAGCAAAAGCCTTGCATATCAACTCATTGTAAAATATTGACTTCGTTCTGCAAACTTATATCCGGTAAAACTGCTATAAACATACCACAAAAATAATGTGAAGCAAATTCTGTCAGTAATATTCTACATGTATAATGGCACACAGTACTTCCAATCTCAGTTTAACAGCAGCAGCTAATCATAGTCCTCCGCCAATTCTACCTTGCTCAAATCCACACCGTAGATTAAAGGTTTATAATTTTTTAAACGCTTATTGTAGGCAACGATATTCATGTCATTGAAAAGAGGAATTACTGGCTGTTCATATACTACTATTTCTTGAACTCTGTCAAAAACACGTTGCCTTTCAGCCTCATCAGTTATATGCTTAACCTTATTCATTAATTCTATAACTTCTGGATTATTATACCCAGAACTGTTGCTAACATTTAAAGCACCATCAGGCATGATAAAAGTATATAATGCACTAAATGGATCACCATTAGCTAACCCCTTTTGAATGCGAACAATATTAAAGTCTCCTTTACGCATCATTTTTGATAACGTAGCATACTCTATTGCTTGAATTTTTACATCTAAACCAATATCTTGTAACCAATAAGCTATTAACTCAGCTTCTCCTTTTTGCAATGGTTCATTACCATTGATGCAGTATGTAATTTCACAGCGCTTATTTTCTAACACCTCGTGTGCCAAGCGTTTCGCTTCATGCAAATCATATTCTACAGGAAAAGCTTTATAGCCAGGACTAGTATAATTTAAGATATTAGCTGTCGGTTCAGCATAGTCCAGATACATATTATGTACTAAATTTTTCCTGTCAATTGCTAAGCTTACAGCTCTACGCATCCTTACATCATTAAAAGGAAATTTTTTACCATTTACACATAAATAACGAATCATTGTTGATTTATTTTTATCTACAGCAAAGCGAGGATCTTTTTGTATCTCATCAGCAAGAAACGGTGGTATGGCATTAATATCGACAACTCCATCAATTTCTCCAGATTTTAATGCCGCATAGCGTGTATCTGTATTAGGAATATTACGCACAATAAATTTTTTAATTTTACCTTTAATGCCCCAATAATTATCATTACGTTCCAGCACTACGTACTTGTTTAATACATTTTCAGTAATCTTATATGGTCCAGTACCAATAGCAACACTCTTGAAATTACCATCATCAGCAAAACACTCCGGAGCATACATAGGACTACCAAAATCAGTCATCTTATATAATTCATTAATATTCGCTTCTTTAAAAAGCAGACGAATAGTATACTCATCTAATTTTTCATATTTCAATAAAGTAGGATAATACATTTCCATATTCAGGCCATAAAAAGAAGACCGCTTATAACCTTTCTTCATACGGTCAAAATTAGCAATTACAGAATCCGCGTTAAATTTTGTCCCGTTATGAAAGTAGACATCCTGTCGCAGATGAAAAATCCACTCTTTACCGCCATCATGCATCTCCCAACTTGTTGCTAAACATGGTGCCGGTTTATTATCATCATCTTTAGTAATCAAAGGCTCCCAAACATCCAAAATACGACTGCAGTAAAGTCCATCTTTATTACCAGGTGCAAGATGACGATAAGCAGCTAAAACTACTGTGTTCTTATCATGTTTTTCGATATTAATTTTTTGCTCTTCCTGTCTTCCGCAACCGATTGTAAAAATCGTTACCAATAGAAAAATAAGGCTTAAAAATTGTTTCATTATTATTTACCGCTTATAAATAGAATAAAAGAGGGCAGTATGAAACCACCCTCTTAAATTAAAAATCTTAGATATCAAACTGTGCAGACAGCATAAAGGTTCTCGGCATCGACAACCCAATAGTAGTAGAACTGCCTCTGCCCATCCAATAATCCTTATCGGCAACATTATAGCACATTGCGCTCAACTTTACAGGAACAGTGTTGATTTTTGTCTTATAATTAACACCTAAATCAAAGGTTATATAAGACGGAATTTCTGTTTTACCGCTGTTAGAACCAGAATCTATATAAGCCTTATCATTCCACACAGCACGACCAACTATTCCCCAGGATTCTTCAGGCTTGTATTCCAAACCAAGCACACCGCTCCATTCAGAAACACCGTTAACAAAGCAACCATCTTTAGTGCCATTTTTAGTTTTTTCACGTTCTGCATCAAGATAAATCAAACCGCCGGTAACTGTCCATTTATCAGCGAGCTTACCATTAACAGTCAATTCAACACCTTTATAACGGTTCTTGCCATCGTCAACCTTGGTCTTCATTCCACCATCAGCATTGATATCATATCTATTAGCTTCATCAATGTCAAAATAACTCAAAGTGGTCATTACACCTGCATTTTGGTATTTCACACCAAACTCATTCTGTTTACTCTTTACAGGATCCATAGTCTCACCATTATTAGTATAGTCATTACCACTTACAACCAATCCACGAGAGAAGCTTTCAGTGTGACCATAATAAACTGCCATATTTTCAACAGGCTTATAAGTCAGACCATAGGTCGGCAAAATATTGTCGTTTTTAAACGATTTACCAGTAAAGCTCTCAAAGTTCTCATGCTTACGAGAAGCAGCCAAAAGCAAAGAAGCTTTTCCATAAGAAATTGTGTCAGCAATAGTCAAGCCAATATTAGTTTCTTCCCATTGCGGCGTACCATCACCAAAGTTTTGTAAAACAAAATTATCAGGGAAAATAATTCCATCATAAAGATTGCCAAGGATATCTTGTCCGTTGGGTTTATAGCTTTTGCTTTTATTCCAGTATCTAGCCCAAGAACGGTCTACAGATAACACAAGATCATGCTTTACTGCACCAGTTTCAAGGTTCCCTTTTAAACCTAACTGTACATAAGCATTTTTACCTTCCTCATTTTGCTGATTAAACTGATTTCCTACAAAGTTGCCATGTTCATCGAATTTAATAGACGCACCTTGATTATCTTTGTTACCGCTACGTCTGGAGTAACCCATATTAGCAAAATAACTCCAAGTGTCATTCAGCTTATGTTCATGATTTAATGTTGCTAAATAGCCATGTACATATTTGGTCGTACCATTAAAATCATAGTTATTTTTTGAATCAGGAGCATCAGGTAAAACGATACTGCTATAGCTATTTGGTAAAGAGAACCATCTTTGACCACCATTTACACGCAAGTCAAAGTAACCAGCAAGTAAATTGGTGGTGCTATTGTCTCCTCTGTGATCCATATTAATGAAAATATTCTTTTCATTTTTCTCAGCGCCAGGAAGAGCTAAACCACCTTCCATATATTCAGCATTCACACGAATGCCCCATTCATTCTTCTCACCAAAGCGACGCCCAACGTCAATAAATTCGCCAGCATTTCCTCTGCCAGAGAATGTCTGCGTATAACGATTAACAGGAGTATCAGTAGCACGTTTAGTAACAATATTGATTGTACCAGGAGCCGGCGTTGCACCACTGTTTGTACCATTATTAGACATATTTACACCATTAACGCCTGCATTTGGACCAGATGTAATATCAATTCTATCAATTATATGTGAAGGCGGTGTCGTAAATTGATAAAAAAGACTAGGCACACCATTTAACATCATGTGATTGCCATTCATATTAATACCACGCATACTAAAATCAGTATACATTGGAGAAGTTGTACTAGTGCGAATGGAAGGATTATTCATCAGGACATTTGCTAATGGCTGACTTGGATCACCATAAGTTTCTACAGCTTTTGCAGTCATGCTCATTTCAGAATATGGAATGTCCATGACACTCTTATCACCAAGTACACCCAACTTAGCAGTAGTACGAACATTTCCTCCGGGCAATACATCTTTGCTTCCTTCAACAACAACCTCATCCAGATTGCCATGCATAGTTTCTGCACTTGCACTCATTACAAAGCCTACGCTGGCAACTGCGCACAGCACTGACATAACCAGTGCTTTTTTGTTTTTCAACATACTCATACACCTCATTAAAAAATTATTTTTTACCCGTCACCACCGAGCTGTCCGAGTTTCGCGTGCGGCTCCGGCTAAAAGCATGTTTTTAAGGACGTTTCATATTCCGGCAAGAAAAAACGCCCTTCTGCATACTGACAGAAGGACGCACCTATCCCTTACCATTCTTCTGTCACTCGCAGCATACTTTGGTCTCAAATCTCTCAGGCAAATCTTCTGGCTCAGTTTCTTCACAAATCCAGCCTTCCCAGTTTCCCAGTGGCATTATTTGGATTTGCTCCACTTTACAGCTGCGTGACAGCGCAGGATTTACACCTGCTTACTTATTAAGTCTTTCGACGCCTGATAAATCAATCTGTTCAATTGTTCACTGTTACAATCTGCTTTTCTACGCAGAATTATAGCATAACGCTTAAACCGAGTCAAGTAACACGCAATCGCATTTGTAACTGACAATTATTAAGATTTATTTCTGTCATTTTAGAAGAGTTGATCTATTGTCATTATCTGTAATATGGCTTTCATTAGTTTACCAAAGCAAGTATTGAAAATATTTTATCACTCTAAAAATTTCAGTTCCCTCTCACAGCCAATAAAAATATTTTTTTAACTCATTTATCTAATCGTGATTTGTATAATCTGGATTAGATAAATGAGGTAACATTATAAGGAAGTCTGCAAGATATTAGAATTAACATGTTAAAGCAAAAAACTCCGCTCATCCCAAAGTAAACTTTTGAAGTGAGCGGAGTTTTAATTCTCGCTTATCTTTTCAGTTTTATATAACCTTACTTAATCTCTATACCCGGATACATGCGCTCTGCCAAAAATCTCAGTCCATCCTCCGTGCGACAGCCTGTTCCGTAGGTAAAGCGCAGAGGAATACTGTAGGTACGTTTATTTTTGATGCATGGCAAATTTTGCAAAGCAGGGTTTTCCGTAAGCTTCGTAATGCACTCGCCGTAATCTGCATGACTGCACACAACAAACAATACATCAGGGTTTTCTTTGACAACATTCTCAAAGCCTATAACAGGCGGTGTTTCAGCAACCTTACCGCCGATTCTGCTTACCATGTCGCCAACTAATTTTGTATTGTCATAGCTGATCATCGAGCTTATAAATTCAACTATCATAACCTTAGGCTTAGTATAGGAAGCATTTGCCTTGTTAATATCATCTATAGTTTTATATGTACTCTTCACAACCGCTTCAGCTTTAGCGTCCACTCGCAAGGCCGCGCCTAAATCACGAACAAACTGCATTTCTTTATCTACTGTTTCCTTGATGATATGCTTGCTCGGAGTATTGGTATTCAAGGGCACAAGCGTTTTTACGCCTCGTTCGTTCCAATAATCGGTGTTATTCAAACGGTTGCGGATAAATACACATTGCTGGGCAATAATTAAATCAGGATGCATGCTTGTAACATATTCCATATTCAGATAACCGCTGGGACATTTCTTTATTTTTTGAAACGCTTCCCAGTTTTCCTGACGCATAGCATATTTTCTGCTATTTTGGGCAACAGCCATTAAAATATTCGGCGCCGCACCAAGCTCCAGCAAAGTTTCCGTCTCATTTTCACCAATTACAAGCACGCGCTGCGGTACCTTATCAAATACCTGCTTATTGGTCCCCTTGACATAATAGTTATCAACATTAATATTATTAACAACTACCGGTTTATCTTGCTGCTTTGCCTGCTGCTTATCGAGGCTTTGAGAGCCCAAAATACTGCTGGCAAGCGCAATAATAAGACTACTGATAATATATTTTTTCATCTCTTACCATACCCATAATTCTTACTGATCAACAAATAAATAAAGATTGGCGCACCTATAACCGACACAACAACGCCTATAGGCACCTCAGAGCCTTCCATGATTGTTCTGCTGATAACATCGGCACAAACCATAAACAGCATACCAAGCACCGCACTCATGGGCAAAACCTTTTTATAGTTACCACCGCAAAGCAAGCGTGCTATATGAGGTATTACCAGACCGACAAATCCGATAATACCGCAGTTATAAACAATCAAGCCTACTATCAGCGCGCACAGCAAAATATAAATTCGGCGCATTTTCGACAAATCATAGCCTAAGGTTACGGATACCTCATCACCCAACAGCATTAAATTGAGAATGCGTGAATTTTTGACAAAATATAACGAAATAAAAAATACAACAGCCAATAAAATTCCTGTATTGCGCCAATCCGCAGTCTGCAGGCTGCCCATCAGCCAAAAGGTTACGCTTTGAATACGTTCCGCATCGGCATAAATAGAAATCAAAAGGCTGATTCCTGCCGCACAAACTGCGTTCAAAGCCATACCGGAAAGAAGTATTGCCGTTGTGCCGGATTTACCGAATCTTAAAGAAAGCAAAACAATAAATATGGTCACGGCAAAGGCTCCCAAAAACGCAAAGCAGCCAATGGCATCAAAGCCGACAACACTGGTGAAGCCCAAAATAATTGCGATAACGGCACCTAAGCCGGCGCCGGAGGAAATACCCAGCAAATAAGGATCCGCCAGGGAATTACGCATAACAGCCTGCATAACACAGCCTGTTATACTGAGCCCATAGCCTACAACCGCTGCCAAAACCAATCTGGGCAGACGCAGATAATAGATAACGTCAGCCAGAATATTACCATTTGCCGTACCCTGAAAAATTTGCCAAAGTATTCGCGCTGTCTGCTGAAAGCCTATATAGATAGTACCCATGCCAACAGTAAAATTTAAAATGCCGCAGGCAAGAAGCAGCACACCTGTTATTGTACCTACTGTTTTTATTCGCTCCATATTGACCTCAATTTTTATAAGCAATCAAAAGCTTGCCGTCCGCTTTACGCAAAACATCAGCTTCTACCTCAAATAAATCACTGATAAATCGGCTGTTTAAAAGCTCCTCCGGCGTTCCCTGCCCCATTACCTGACCATTTTTCATAGCGATTATTTCATCGCAATACATGGCGGCAATATTCAAATCATGCAAGGCAGCAACAACAGTAAACCCCTGACTGCTGATGATATTGAGCAGCTGCAGCTGATATTTGATATCCAGATGATTCGTAGGCTCATCCAAAATCAGGCATTCTGTCTGCTGCGTCAACGCACGTGCCAGCATAACCCTTTGCTGCTCACCACCGCTTAACAGAGAAAAGCTGCTATGCGCAAATTTTTCCATGCCAACTACCCGCAAGGCTTCATTAGCTATAGCGTAGTCTTCCGCGTTATCGTCTTCCATAGAGTTTTTGTAAGGACTGCGTCCCATAAGTACAACGTCGAGCACTTCAAAATCGAAATTATAATAATTATGCTGTGCCAAAACCGACTGCAGCTGCGCACTTTGCTTGACCGTGTACTGATCGAGCGGCTTGCCGTTTAGATAGATAACACCGCTGTCAGGCTCTAAAACGCGATATATACATTTGAGCATGGTACTTTTACCGCTGCCGTTAGGACCGATAATACCTGTAAATTTCTGCTTGGGAAAATCCAAAGAAATATTTTTGAGAATTTCTCTATCACCAAACTGCACCTTTAAGCGTTCTACTTTTATATCCATTTTATTTAGCTCCAAATCTGTAATTTTGTTTAAGCATCATGTAAATAAAGCAAGGTGCTCCAATCAGAGAAAAGACAACACCCAAGGGAATATCGATGCCGTTGATTAAGGTTCGTGATAAAATATCCATCACTACGGTTACCAAACCGCCAAATGCGACTGCCACAGGCAGCAGCTTTTTATGATTAGAACCAAAAATCAGACGTACAAAATGCGGAATCAAAAGGCCTATAAAGCCAATCGTACCGGAATTAAAGACGATAAAACCTACTAAAAGACCATTTAACAGCAGGTAACGCCTGATGTATCTTTTTAAATCAACGCCCAAAGTCATCGCCGAATCGTATCCCGTAAGCATAAGGTTTAAAATACGCGTCTGCGTCATAAAGTAGCCCGCCAGGCAAACAACTACGACTGCTAAAATCAACACATTGCCCAGCTTGGCATTAGCAACATTACCCATCAGCCAGTAGGTTATCGCTTCCATGCCTTCCTTATTACGTCCGACAAACGCAATAAGACTGGACAGGCTGGCGCAGATAGCACTCACTGCCATACCGGCAAGCAACAAATTAGAGGCAGATTTGCTGCGTGAATTATCAGCGATATAGGTTACGAGCAAGGAAATGGCGAATGCTCCAATAAATGCACAAATTCCGATAGCCTGCGCACCTAGAAAAGCTCCCAGCCCCAAGAAAATAGCACAGGTTGCTCCCAGTGACGCTCCTGACGAAACGCCCAAAATATAAGGATCCGCCAAAGGATTTTTTACCACGGCCTGCATGATGATGCCGGAAAGCGTCAGGCCCATGCCAACACAGGCTGCAAGAATAATACGCGGCATACGCAACATCCAGACAACGTCAACAAGGTCACTGCTTATATCGGTTGCCTGTAAAATCCCTGCTTTTATCAATAAAATTTTTACTATCTCTGTCCAAGCCAAGGAAATAAAGCCTAACTTCAATCCCAAAATAATCATGCAAAGCATAGTCAGAAACAGTAACAGCAGAAGATACTTTACTTTTATATTTTTTATTTGTGCCGTTATTGCAAAATTCATCATCTGTACCTAAAAATAATCAAACAGATGGGGAAGCTCCCCATCTGTTATGATTAAAACCCTTAATTAAAGTTCAAAGTTAGCAGAGAATACTACAGTACGCGGTGCGCCCAAGCATAAACCGCTGCTGCCAGAACGAGCGCTCCAGTAATCTTTGCCAGCTATGTTGTAGCACATCAGGTCAAAGGTTACCGGTGTATTGTTCAATTTTGTCTTGTAAGAAGCGCCCAAATCGTACTTAGCATAGGAAGGAACATCCAATGCACCATTATTAATAGAAGTAGAACCAAGGTAAGTCATTCTGCCGATAAAGGACAGCTCCTCAGTAGGATGATAAATAGCACCTACAGTACCGGACCATTTGGAAGCACCGTTGATTTTATTGCCCTTGTAATCCTCAGCCTTGAGATACATTGCGCCGCCAATTAAATCCCATTTTTTAGCCAGTTGGCCGGTGAATGCCCATTCAAAGCCTTTATTTTCCTGTTCGCCGTCCTGTACCATATATTTAAGACCACCAATTACCTTATCAATGTTATTGGCCTGAGTAATCTTGAAGGCAGTAAAGGTATTCAGGAAATCACCGGTTTTTACTTTTACGCCGATTTCATTTTGTTTGGTCTTTGCAGGATCAAGCATTTCGCCTTCGTTCGCATAACCTCTGCCAAGAGATACCATGCTACCGCTACCGAAGCTTTCAGTATGGTCAGCATAAACAGTTACATTATCAGATACTTTATAGCTTACTGCAAAGGTCGGGCAGATAGCGTCAGAATCTTGATGAGAATTATCTTTCATAACCTTTTTAACCTTATGTCCATGCAAACCTAAGGTCAGCTGCAGCTTATCATCCAGTGCTTTCATGGTATCTACCAAATGCCAGCCGGTCAGTTGTGCTCTTTGGTTATGTGCAGGATCAAAAGAAGGTCTCGGCAGGGAAGGCCAGTGGTTAGGCTGGTACAGGTTACCTGTTCCGGTCCATTTGCCGGCACCGCCGTTCCATGCATTATTATTGCTCAATGCATAGGTATACCATGTTTTATCTACGCCAACCAAATATTCATTTTCTACAGAACCGATGTTGAATTTACCCTTCAAACCGGTCCCGACAATTTTTTTAGTTAAGTTCAAGGGATAGTTGGTCATATTAATGTTAAAATTGCCCTTGTTATCAATAACAGAGGGATTACCATCAACATAGCCATACCAGTCTTCACGATGATAGCCTGCATTGAAATATACATTTAAATTATCATTCAGCTTTTGCTCATGGTTCAAGGCTACAATCCAGTTATCATATTCATTATAAGACCAGTCAGGTTTATAAATTTTGCTGCTGTCAGGAGCAGTCGGCAGAGAGGTTACGTCAGAACCAAAGCTGATAGCACCGGTACCGCCTCTATGATCGGTATGGTCATACATAACCAATAAGTTGCTCTTAGATTTATCGGTCTTTTGGTCCAGGTTCAAAGAAAATGCCTGTTGCTCCAGGTTTTCACCATCGATAGCAGTATCGCCATTAATATTGCTTGCAGTGATACGTACACCATATCGGTCATTTTCACCAAAACGACGGCCTACGTCGATAGCTTCCTGCATAGAAGAACCGCCGCGATAAGCAACCTTCAGATTAGCATTGCCGTCAGAAGTAGCAGCCTTAGATTGAATGTTAACAGTACCTGCTGCAGCTTCAGACAGCGGAGTAGCGTTCAGGCCCAAGCTGGGACCGGAAATAACGCTGACGCTGTCAGCCCAGAAATAAGGAATATTTTCCTGGCACAGCAGACCGGGAATACCATTTACATAGTAGCTGTGGCCAGATTGGTAAATACCACGAATAGAAATATCAGTGTATGTGCCGCCACGATCAGCTCTTACGGACGGATCAAGAGACAGTGCATCACTAATGCCACCATTAGGAGTCGTAAATTTTTCAATAGTTTTATTGCTGATTTCGCTGACAGTCATCGGAGCAGACATAATATCCTGCTTACCAACCATACCAATAGTTACAGCTTCTTTTGCCAGACCGCCGGGCAGTTCATCCTTGCTGCCCTCAACAACAACCTCAGCCAGATTGCCATGCATGGTTTCTGCGCTTGCAGATACTACAAAGCCTACGCTTGCAACGGCACACAGCACTGACATAGCCAATGCTTTTTTCTTTTTCAACATACTCATACACCTCATCAAAAATTTATTTTTTAACCTTTGCCGCCGAGCTGTCCGAGTTTCGCGTGCGGCTCCGGCTAAAAGCATGATTATAACGAACGTTCTATTTTCGGCAAGAAAAAACGTCCTTCTGCACACTGACAGAAGGACGCACCTATCCCCTTGAAGTCTCCTGTCGCTCGCAGTACACTTGAGTTGAACTAATTCAGGCAATTCTTCTGGCTCAGTTTCCTCGCAAACCTTGCCTTCCCGGTTTCCCAGTGACATATTAAGGCTTGCTCCACTTTACAGCTGCGTGACAGCGCAGGCTTTGCACCTGCTTACTTATTAAGTCTTTATTAGACACCTGATAGCTTGACTATTCTTAATTATATACATTAGTCAAAATTATACCATAACCTTGTCTGCAAGTCAATCACTGTTACATTCTAAACACTTTTAGCTAATTATCTTTTCTAACTTCTTGCTTTTTGCATATTGATAATATATACTATAAATTAACCTTGTTCAGCTTGTAACACTTTTCAAAACAAGCTGAGGCAGTTGCTGCTGCCAAAAATTTTTTGATGAGTATTTTTAGGAGGCAATTCATGGAAGCAATTCAACAAACAATCATGTATTTTCACAAAGGCGGTCTCGTTATGTGGCCGCTGCTTTTCTGCTCAATTGCAGTCATCGCAATCGCTATTGAGCGTTTTCTGTTCTACAAGACAGAAGACAGCGGTCAGCCCTTTGCCGCTAAGTATTGCGAACTTTTGCGAGCTGACGAAAGAGAAGAAGCTTTTCAATTAGCAGAAGCAACCAACGGCGAATGCGCTAAAATCGTTGCTGATGCAGCTAAAATCACCGAAGGCAGAGAACAACAAAAAGCATTTTTGGAAAGCCAGGCAGGTATTTTTATTGCTAAACTGAAAAATAAACTGGACTACCTTGCTATTATCGTTACTATGTCCCCGCTGCTGGGCCTGCTCGGTACCATCGTTGGTATGATCGGCGCCTTCAGTATCTTCAATCTGGAATCCGGCGCTCCTATCGCTATTACCGGCGGTATCGGCGAAGCACTTATCGCTACCGCTACAGGTCTTTGCGTAGCTATTCTTTCCTTGTGTGCTCACTCCTATTTTGCCCATCGTATGGATAATATGATTACCGACATGGAGCAATGCTTCAGTGCTCTTCTCGAAGCAGAAACAAGGAGTGGTAAATAATGCAGCTGCGCAATGTACGTGACAGAAAAACACCGGAGCTTATTATTATCCCTATGATCGATATCATGTTCTTCCTGCTGGTATTCTTCATGCTCAGCACCATGTACATGATTGATCTGAAAACCATTCCCGTAAAACTGCCGCAGGCAGCACATGCTGCTACGGATACAACGACAACCTTCGCTGTATCCCTGAAAAATGACGGCTCTCTTTATCTTGGCGATGCGCCGACAGATATCCAATCTTTAATAACCCAATCCTCAATCGAGCAAAAAAATAATCCTCGTTTTGCTATTGTTATCAGAGCAGACAAGGATGTTGATTACGGTCGTGTTATTGAACTTATTGATAAACTTAAAGGCGCAGGTATTACCCGCTTTGGTTTGGCAACGGATGGAGCTGGTAAATAATGAATTCTGGTCAACGCAGTAGAATCGGCTTTATCGGTTCTATCGTAACACATATTTTTATCTTACTTTTCGTAAGCTTCGTCGGACTGTTTAATTTATCGCATCCGCCTGCTAACGATATCGTAGAGGTATCACTGTTTGGCGGCGGCGGCGGTGGCGGCAACGATGCCGACATCGAAGACAGTAATGCAAATGACGAAGAAAACTCTACTGAAGAAGATGTGCAGGAAGAGCCTACACCGGATCCAGAGGCTATCTGGAAAAACGATGACAACAAGCCTCAACCTGTAC
>ENA-ORNI01000945-ORNI01000945.1-human-gut-metagenome-genome-assembly--contig:-NODE-945-length-19006-cov-2.66867_pt1 | contig 19006 bp, 8 predicted proteins | sample MGYA00242118_ERZ509028 | MGnify/ENA primary metagenome ERZ509028 (study PRJEB26280, sample SAMEA2338755) | human gut metagenome | biome: human gut; feature: human-associated habitat; material: faeces...
ATAAAAAGAGATCATGTTACAGCAACTGTACGGACACATGATCTCTTTTTATAATATTCCACCAATAATTTCCGTCTTTAAACTAAAACTTCCCTTCTTTAAACGCCCGCATCATCTCATTCGTCAAGCTAAAATCATTCGGTTGCAATTCAATTTCATCACGAGATTTCCACTCAGCAAGTTTCAATTCTGAAGCATCCATATGAATCTCTGTATCTCCATCTACCTCACAATAAAAACCAGCCAGCAGATCATCCACAACACCCCAAGGCTGAGATTTATAATATTGAATATTCTTCACACGAATACCAGCTTCTTCCATGACCTCTCGTGCAACAGTTTCTTCCAAAGTTTCACCAATTTCCGTAAATCCAGCAATTAATGCAAATGGAGTGAATCCTTTACGGTATTTTGTAAGCAGGATCTTATCACCATTTTTAACACCAACGATCACAGCAGGCACGATTCTTGGATAGATCAAGTGACCGCAAGATGGGCATTTTAAAGCACGTTCTGTGGAAGAATGAACGGTCTTGTGTCCACAGCATCCACAGAAACGGTTTGTGCGGTACCAGTTATAAAGATGTAAACCAGTGATCGCCGCAAATGTACGGTATTTTGGACCAATCTGTAAATTGCGAAGCTCACGTACGGTATTGAATTCGTAATCTTCAGGAATTTCTTCCGGAGCTTCATTTAATAAGAAGTAGTTGTCATCATCCACAGAGAAAAGATATGTAAGAGTTTCTTCTGTAACATGAGTGTCATTCACAAAATCACTCAATCTAGGGAATGATAAAAATAGATGTTCCTCATTTAAAAGAGTTGGTCTTGCAAGTTTCTTACCATCACCGGTATAGATCATTTCATCCAGAGAAAATAGATTTTCCTGCCCCATTTCTTCTAAGTCTTCTTTCTTTAATAAACGATGAAGAAGACCGTCCTGTGTAAAATATAAAATAATGCTGTCAGCATCTGGTTTTTGATCTGGATGATATTGATTGTTTAGTTTATGTGGATAAATATCTTGTATCATATGTAATAAAATTCCTCGTTTCCATTAAAATTCAAATAAAAAAAGCACTTTTATCATAACAGAATGAGGATGAAATGAACAGAAGAAAAATAAATAAAGACAAAAGATAAAAATAATGATATACTGATAAACGATTAAGCTATAAGATTAAAAAATAAATGGGGGGGTATATAAGTGGAGATGAACAAACTATGTAGTTGTATTGTTCCATGTTTTAATGAAGAAAAAGTTATACCAATCTATTACGATGAAATGCAGAAAGTTATGAAGCAAGAAGAAAACATTGAATTTGAAATTATTTTTGTGGATGATGGAAGTAAAGATGGTACATTAGAGATTATGAGAAAATTAAGTGAGCAGGATCCTAAAGTACATTATATTTCATTTTCCAGAAATTTTGGAAAAGAAGCTGCTTTATATGCAGGGTTAGAACGTGCAAAAGGTGATTATGTTATTACCATGGATGTAGATCTTCAAGATCCACCATATTTAATTCCAAAGATGATTCGATGTATTGAAGAAGAAAACTATGATAGTGTGGCAACAAGAAGAGTGACAAGAGAAGGAGAACCTGTTATTCGTTCTTTTTTTGCAAGGCAATTTTATAAACTAATCAATAAGATTTCAGATTCAAATATAGTAGATGGAGCAAGGGATTTTCGTATGATGAAACGAAAGATGGTAGATGCTATTTTGACAATGCCAGAATATAACCGTTTTACAAAAGGAATCTTTGGATGGGTAGGATTTGAGACAAAATGGCTGGAATATAAGAATGTAGAACGTGCCGCGGGGGAGACGAAGTGGTCTTTTTGGAAGCTATTTCGTTATGCCTGTGAAGGAATTATGGCATTTTCAACAGCACCATTGATGGCAGTATCATTGATGGGTGTGTTTGTATGCATTTTTGCATTTTTATTTCTGATATTTGTAATCGTGAGAGCTGCAGTATTTGGAGATCCCGTTGCCGGATGGCCGTCATTAGTATGTATTATCAGTTTTTTAAGTGGTATTCAATTGTTAGGAATGGGAGTTGTTGGTATGTATCTATCTAAGACATATCTGGAAACAAAACATCGACCGATTTATATTGAAAAGGAAAGTCATTAATAATAATGAAAGAGGAATCGTTTAAATGAAATTAACTACAAAGAAACAGCTTATGGCAAGATATACGATCTTATTTGCAATTATAAGTCTGATTGTATTTTATCTATTCTACAAAAATGGAGTGACATTCATATGGGGAGCAAAGGGACAGGATGGATTATCACAACACATCAACGCGCTGATGTACTGGGGAGAATATATCCGCAATTTCTTCTTTAATATCATCCACGGACATTTCAGATTTCCAATGTGGGATATGAGCATTGGATTTGGAGCAGACATTCTAGGAACATTAAATTATTATGCGATCGGTGATCCACTCAATCTGATTTATGTATTTTCCAATAAGTCAAATATAGAATTATTGTATAACTTTATGCTTGTATTTCGTCTATATCTGGCGGGAGTAGCATTTATCGCATTTGGACATTATCTGAAAAAAGATGGAAATGGAATCTTAGCAGGAAGTATTGTGTATATTTTTAGCGGAACATTTTTTTCATTTGCGATACGTCATCCGTTTTTCCTAAATCCAATGATCTATCTTCCATTATTATTGATGGGAGTCGAGAAGATTTACAGAAAAGAAAAACCATATTTATTTATACTTATGGTAACGGTCGCAGCGATTAGTAATTTCTATTTTTTCTATATGCTGACAGTTGCGGCAGTGGTTTACGCACTGATCAGATTTCCAGAATATAAAGAAGCAGGATTTTTCAGAACTCTTGGAAGATTTAGCGGGTGGTATCTGCTTGGAATTGGTCTTTCTGCAGTAATCTTGTTGCCTGTATTAATCGCATTTTCAGGAAATGCGCGAACTACTTCGGATGTAAATTATTTTAGTATTTTCTTATATAAGAAATCATATTACAAACAAATATTCTTACAGTTTGCGGGTTTCCAGAAGATTTATAAAGGAACAAATCTAAACTATGCAGCTTTAGGATATTGTGCAATTATTGCACTGTTCCTGAAAAGGGATAAAAAGCGGTTTTCATACAAAGTAGCAGTGGTACTTGGTATTGTCAGTCTGTTATCACCAGTGTTCGCCTATATTTTGCATGGATTTTCTTATCCGATGAATCGATGGACATTTATACTGGCATTGATTGTTGGAATGACAGTCACAGAAATCTATCCAGATCTATTTGTACTGACGAGGATCCAGAAAACAGGAATTCTTGCAGGAGCCGTTTTTTACATAGTATTCGCACTTTCCTTAGGCGATAATATGGTAAAAGGGAAATATGAATTAGCAATACTTGCAGCTACAGTACTTGCATTGTTTGTACTTAATGAGTGTAAAATGTTTGGACAGGAGAAATATAAACATTTCATTTTGTATGCAGTATTGATCTTAACAGCAGGAACTTCTTCATATGTACAGTATTCTCCAAAATATGGAGAAACAATCTCAAATTATGTAAAATCCGGGCAGGCATATGAGATGTTGTGTGGAAAAGAAATGCGGTTGATACAGCCAGATAAATATAAGATACAAAATGGTGTGTATCGTGCAGAATCTCTGGATAACAAGGTAACAAACTGGAGTTTAAATGCGCATATTCCGGGAATTACGAATTATTATAGTGTGACAGATAAGAATGTCTCAGAGACTATGCAGGAATTCGGATTAAAATCTTATCAGTATAAGTTCAAATTCCGCAAACTTGATATGAGACAAGGTCTGATGGATTTATATGGAGTTCGTTATGTAATCTGCACCAAAGAAACAGGAGCTAAATTATTATCAGATTATCGGTTGTTAAGATCAAAAGATGGGATGCAGTTGTATGAAAATAAAAATGTATTTCCATTTGGATATACTTATGATGGATATTTGTCATCACAAACATATAAAACTTTGAACCCAGCACAGAAAGAACAAGCATTGCTTCAAAGTGCGATTCTGGAAGACGACAGCAAGAGTGCGGATAAACTAAAGAAGATGACAATCCCAGAGAACGTAACAAGTCATGTTGTTGGAGAAAATTATCGCATTCATAGTGAAAAAGAAAAGGAAAAAATCATTCAGATTAAGATTCCAAAACAATATATCAAGGCGAATTCTTATATTTATCTGCAAGGAGTCAGTACAGAAGCATTGGATGGAAAAAGCAGCAGACATGTATTAGGAGTTGGGATGAACAAAAGTAACTTCCAGCTTCTTTATGGAGGTAAACAGGTTCATTTATTTAATGCAGAGAAGAATTCCAGTTACGATATTGGGAAAAGAAATTATTTGGTCAAGATGAGCAGAGATGCAGTGAAAGATCGGGAAGATACATTGACATTAAAATTTAAGTTGAAAAGTGATTATTATATTGATCGGATTTCGATTCTTACAGTGGATCAACAGACAGAGATAAAACAGATTCAAAAGAGAAAAAAAGCAGATCATCTGACCAATATTTCATATGATGGAGGAAATCATTTTTCAGGAGATATCAAGGCATCTCAAAATGAGATACTTTGTATACCAATAACATATCACAAAGGTTGGAAAGCATATGACAATGGAAAGCAAGTGAAGAGTGAGCAGGTCAATGGAATGTTTGAAGGAATCTATTTAAACAAAGGAGATCATCATATTACATTAAAATATGAAACCCCAGGCCTTAAGATTGGCGCAGTTGTGTCGTTATTTAGTTTGATCATATTATTTATCATAAGTAAAAAGAAGAAATTTCAGTAATTAAGAAAAGCTTTTATTTACCAAAAAGAAAGGTAAATGAAAGCTTTTTTCTATAAAAGAGGAAACGGAATGTACAAAAATAAAAAATGACCAATGTTCAATAAATTATTGACTTTTATCAAGGAAGTGCATATAATAACCAATGATTCAAAGAGGTATGACCTCTATATAAGTAATAAAAATGCAAGGAAGGAGCAGCTGTGATCATGTTAAAACGAGAATGGCAGAAAATTTCAAAGAACCCCTGGATGATTATCATTTTGATCGCGATCATTACGATTCCTGCAATTTATACATCTGTATTCCTTGGTTCTATGTGGGATCCATACGGAGATGCAGATCAATTACCAGTAGCGGTAGTCAATCACGATAAGAAGGTAAATTACGAGGGAAAAACATTACAAGTAGGAGATGATCTGGTAAAGAATCTGAAAGATTCAGGATCACTGGATTTTCATTTTGTAAGTGACAAGAAAGCAGAGGAAGGATTGAAGAGTGGAGAATACTATATGATCATTTCCATTCCAGAAAATTTCTCAAAGAATGCAACAACATTAATGGATAAGAATCCAAAACAGATGAAACTGACATACAAGACAAACCCAGGTACGAACTATGTAGCATCCAAGATGGATGATAGTGCCATGGCGAAGATTGAGAAGTCAGTCAGAGAAAAAGTAACAGAAACTTATGTAAAGACCGTATTTGATCAGATCAAGACAGCCGGAAACGGTTTCCAGAAAGCAGCAGATGGATCTAAAAAGATCGAAAGCGGAGCGAAGAAGCTGAAAGCTGGAAATGATACGATCGAACAGAATTTAAAGAAATTAGCATCCAGCACATTAACATTCCAGAATGGAGCAAAATCACTTTCCGTAGGGCTAAAAACATATACAGCAGGTGTAGCCAAAGTTGACAGTGGAGCAAAATCTTTAAAATCAGGAACAAAGACATTGAAAAATGGAGTTGCAGCTCTGCAGACAGGAGCAACTCAGTTATCCAATGGCTCTAAATCCTTAAAATTAGGAATCTCCCAGTACACAAACGGAGTCAGCACAGCACAGGCTGGAAGCAAACAGCTTGCAGCGAATAATAAAGCATTAAATGCAGGTGTTGAGAAATTATCCAGTGGAAGTAAGGATTTAAAAGATGGAACTGGAACATTATCAGCAGGCCTTAAAAATCTGTTGGGTCAGACAAAAGAAACATCTAAGGGACTTGGAATTCAGCTAAAAGAAAATGCAGTGAAGAAAGATGGAATTATAAGCAAACGAAGCGATTTCGATACACAATTAGAAGCATTCAATACAAAATTAAATGAATTGAATCAAATGCTTTCTGCTGGATCAACCGCATCAGAGACATCAACACAGACAGCAGACAATGAAACAGCGAAGAAGGCAGCAAGCAGTGCAGCAAATGCAAAGTCAAGTGTATCTGATTTAAACAGCAAAGTAAGCAAGTTAAAAAATTCATCTGTACTTGATAAATTAAGCGAAGAAGATAAAAAAGCATTATTAGCTGAAATCGACGAGGTAGATAGCGCAGCATCTGATGTTGAAAATAATGTTGATGAAACATATACAAATGCACAGAAAGCGGCAGATACAAAAACAACAGCAAAAACACAGTCCGCAAGTAGTGAACAGCAACTTGCAACAGTGAAAGCATATGTTAGTTCTTTAGCAAAATCATCTAAGCAACTTGCAGAATCATCCCAGACACTTTCTGGATACGAAAAAGCGATGATGAATGGTCTGTATGAAGGCTTAAATAAAGTAAAAACAACATTAGACCGTCAGGGAACAACTCAGGATACAATGGGTATGATCCAGGCGTTGACTCAGTTATCAGAAGGTGCTACAAAAGTACAGACAGGAATGACAACCTTAGAATCTGGAATCAACGACAGCACAAGCGGATTAAAGATTGGAATTGCCAACTACACAGCAGGAGTTGAAAGTCTGAACACAGGACTTACAACGTTAACAAACAATTCCAAAGCATTAAATAGCGGAGCAACTCAGCTGAATAGTGGAATTGGTCAGGTAAGCTCAAAACTTCCAACATTTAAGTCAGGAACAGCAAAACTTTACAAAGGAACAAAAACACTGAAATCAGGAACAGCAACCTTAGTTGCTAACAACAATACATTAAACAGTGGAGCCGGACAGTTAGCATCTGGAGCTGGACAGATCGCAAGTGGATCAAGTCAGTTAGCAGCAGGATCTACAACTCTTGGAAATGGAATCGGAACACTTCAGAGTGGAAGCAAGACATTAAAAGATTCCTTACAAAAAGGAGCAGATCAGGTTAACAGCATTAAGGCAACCAAGAAGACAAACAAAATGTTTGCAGCACCAGTAAAAGCTAAGAATGTAGAATATTCACACGTTGATAACAACGGTCACGCAATGGCACCATATATGATGTCCGTTGGATTATTCGTAGCATGTATGGCATTTACATTAATGTATCCTTTAATGGAGAAAAACGAAGAAGTCAAGAGTGGACTTCAGTGGTGGTTAAGCAAAGTCACAGTCATGGCAGCAGTATCCATTGCACAGGCAGTGATCATGGTTGCAGTTTTAATGGGAATCAATGGACTCGAACCACATTACGTAGGAAAAACATTTGGAATGGCCGTCTTAGCATCCATGGCATTTATGTCATTGATCTGCTTTGGTGAGATGTTATTAAACCGTGTCGGAAGTTACGTCATGTTAGTATTCATGGTCGTACAGTTAGGTGCAGCCGGAGGAACATATCCACTGGATATGGCACCACACTTCTACACAGTATTACACAAATATATGCCATTCAGCTATACAGTACACGCATTCCGTCACACACTATCCATGGATGGACAGATCGGACAGGATATTGCAGTATTTGTTGGAATCTTAGTTGTGTCAACATTAGCAACGATCATCTTCTACCGTTTCAGAATGAAGAAACAGGTTGGAGGAACATTGGAACCTAATGGAGCGCCACAGCATTAGATATAAAAATAATTAAATAAAAACTCTAATGAACAAAAGACTAGGACAGTCAGTTTTGGATTGTATAGATATACATCTTCCAAAACTGACTGTCCTAGTCTTTTTATTGTTGTTGTATGCATGAAAAATGTGTATAAAATGTGAATAAATACATTGAATAAAGATTAATGCAGGAGTATAATTAAAAAAGTATAGTAATTGTAAATAGGGATAATAAGTTAATAGGGAGCTTTCACTTATGAAGAAGACTAAGATTCCACGGAAAAAAGTACGTGGAAAGAAAGCAACTGTAACGATTAAAATTAAATAATCTCAAAATGCGCTAAAAGAGTGATAAAATTGATCACTCTTTTATGCATTCTACACAAAAAAGTGTTATAATAAACAAAGCAATATGCAGATTCAAACATGAAGAAAAGGAGGACGAATTTCATGCAAAAAGGATGGAAAGTATTCAGCCACTTAAATGGAAAGAGCAGAAAGAAACTGTTAGCATGTCTGCTCAGTATATCCATGATACCGGTCAACGGATTTACGGTAATGGCGGCAACAGCAGATCAGGGGAATCAGGCAACGGTGACACAGGAAGGTGCAACCACACCAACAGTTACAAATGGGATTTCATTTGCAGCAGAATCAAAAGATGTAAAAGTTGGAAGTTTCCATTATTACAGATTCCAAGGAACAGATACGGCAAACATTGACAAAGTAACACTCAAGTCAGCAGATGAATCAGCATTGAAGATTGAACAAAGAACAGTCAAAGATGCTGAAGGAAAAGACGTTATCGAATATATGCCAATCGCATTAAAGGATAAGGGTACTGTCAAAGTAACAGCAACATTTGAAAGTAAGCAGATCAACAAAGGAACAATAGAATTTGAATTTAATCTAGCTAAAGCAGATGACAATGTGGTTCCAGTAACATCCTATTCTTTATATGAAGCACTTGGCGGAACAAACGGTCAGATCACAAAAGCAGAATTAGCAGCTAAGAAAGAAATCAATCTTTCTAACAAGAATCTGACAGACACAGATGTAGAATATTTGAAAGATGCAACAGGATGTGAAAAATTAGATTTAAGCAACAATATAAATATTAAGAAAATTGATGCATTAAAATCTATGACAAATTTAAAAGAGATTAATCTTGTAGGAACTTCTGTTTCTACAGCAGACAAAATTGCATTGATCAAGACAAACAAAATTACAGTAGAAAAAGGTACAACAACATCAGATCCAATTCTTCCAAAAGGAATTTTAAAAGGATGTACAGATGTTAAATATTCTGAAGATGTAGCAACAGGAACAGCTGCAAAATTAAAATTAATACAAGATCAGACGGATAAAACATTAAGTCTTGAGGCGATTGATACTGCAGAAGCTGGAGAAACAAAATTAAAAGTTGAAAGTAAAACAACACCATCAGCGACAGTAACAATTCCAGTTACAGTTACAGCAAAAAGTGAAACGTCACCACAGATTGATAAAAATATTCCAAATCTAAGCGTAGGAACATTTAACAAAGAAGTCAAAGTGATGAATGTTAAATCAGGAGATGTAGTATCTGTTACTTCTAAAGATAATAAGATCTTAAATGTTGTCACAAAAGCAAGTGTAGCAACAGCAGATGTTACAATTCCATTTATTGTTGAAGCAAAAGCTGCGGGAAAAACAACTTTAGAAGCTACGATTACACGAGATGGAAAAGTATATAAAGATTCTATTGACATTGAAGTCAAAGTAGCACAGCAAGATGCAGATGGAAAGACAATTATTCCATTGACAAGTATAACAGTATACAATGCATTAAAAGATGTGGATGCGAACAAAGATGGAAGCATTAACAGTGATGAGATTAAAAAAGTAAAATCTATCGAGTTAGAATCCAAAGATCTTACAAATGCAGATTTAGCAGGATTATCAGAAGCAGTCAATTGCGAAAAGATTAATCTTGAAAATAACAAAAACATCACAAACATTAGTTTTGTGAAAAATTTAAAACAGTTAAAAGAACTGTATTTAAGAGGAACAGCTGTTACAGATTTTACAGCATTAAATGATCTGAAAGCACAGTTAAACTTCTTATTCCTGCCATCAACAGTAAGCACAGCAACAAGACTTTCATTCTTAAGTGATACTGTATACTTAAAAGAAGGACAGGAACTGTCAATAAAAGAATTTACCAAAGGTGTATTTGTAAATGATACAGCCTCTGAGGCATTTACTATCACTTCATCTAATACGACAGCAGTATCCATTACAGGAGATAAGATTAAAGTCGGAACAAAAGGACAGATGGCAACACTGACATTAAAAGCTGGAACAACAACAAAAACGATCAAAGTTTACACAACAGACGAAACAGGTAAGATTCCTACACAGGCGGTTGTATTAAACAAAACATTTGTAACGTTAAATCCAGGCAAGACAGAACAGCTGAGGATCACATATTTACCAGATTATGCAACAGCTTCAATCGGAACAGTAAAATGGACATCTTCTAACGGAGCAGTTGTAACAGTTGATGCAGCAGGTAAATTAACAGCTAAGGCTGCAGGAAAAGCAATTATTACGGCAATAACATCTGACGGAAATGTAATGTACTGCATCGTAACAGTAGAAAATATCAAAGTCAGCAAGATTACGATCACAACAACAACATCTAACAAGATCGCAACTGGTAAGAAAGTAACATTAAAGGCGACTGTAACACCATCCAACGCATACAATAAAGGTGTTACATGGAAATCAAGCAATACCAAAGTTGCAACAGTCAGCAGCAGCGGTGTCGTTACAACGAAGAAGAAAATGGGTGGAAAAACAGTAACGATCACAGCGACAGCCAAAGACGGAAGTGGTAAGAAAGCGTCATATAAGATCTATATCAAGAAAGGTATCGTAAAGAAAGTCTACATTTCCGGAGTTAAATCAGTAAAAGCTGGTAAGAAGTTATATCTGAAAGGAAAAACAAGCGCATCTGCAGGGGCAAATAGAACATTAAAATGGTCAAGCAGCAATACAAAATATGCGAAAGTTTCTTCCAAAGGAACTGTAACAACATACAAAGCTGGAAAGAAAAAATCCGTGAAGATCACAGCAAGAGCAGTGGATGGAAGCGGAAAGAGCAAGACGGTTACAATTAAAATTAAATAATTACAATGCTGTAGCATAGGAAAAGCAGGAATATTACAAATTTGATATTCCTGCTTTTTTATAATTCGATATTTACATATATAATAAAAAATGGTAAAATATGTATAAAACTAAAAAGCAGATCTAAAAATAAAAGTCTAATAACAATTCAACAAAGGACGCAAGATCAGTCCTAAGAAAACCATTGCAGCTAAATACTAAATTCGATAAAATAAAAAGGAGAAAAGTATATGGAAAAAATGAAGAAGCCCCAGGAGGGAAGATATATGGGATTTTACATGGATAGTGCGTCACCAAAAACTTTATATCGCAGAGTATATAATGGCACATATTTTGTGGATAAATCGATGATGCTAAAAGAGATATTTAAATATATAGATGCAGGGGATGAGTATATTTGCGTCACAAGACCAAGAAGATTTGGAAAAACGGTTATGGCAAACATGATCGCAGCATTTTTAACAGATGCAGTAGATTCATCAGATATTTTTGATCATCTTAAGATTTCGCAAGATAAAGATTATAAAAAACATTTAAATCAATATAAAGTTATTCAGATTAATTTCAGCGAGCTGCCAGATGAATGTGAAGATTATAAAACTTATATTCGTCGAGTCCATAAATTATGGAAAGAAGATCTGCAAGAATTATATCCACAGCTGAATCTGGATTATGAAGATGCAACAAAGGATTTATTAAGAAAGATACATGAAAGAACAGGGGATGAATTTGTTTTTGTTTTGGACGAATGGGATTATATTTTCCATGAGTGGTTTATGACAGACAAGGATAAAGATGATCACCTTGCTTTCCTGAGTTCCTTATTAAAAGATCAGTCCTATGTCAAGATGACGTATATGACAGGAATCTTACCAATTGCCAAATATTCAAGTGGATCAAAATTAAATATGTTTGTTGAATACACAATGGCAGAGGAAGAAAAATTTAGCGATGCATTTGGATTTACTGATACGGAAGTAGATGAATTATTCAAACGCTATCAAGAACATAATGAGAAACAGAATCTGACAAGGGAAGATTTAAGAATCTGGTATGATGGCTATCATAGCAAAAGTGGAGAAAGGATCTATAATCCGAGATCAGTTGTAGTTGCATTAATGAATAATAATCTAGGAAATTACTGGACGAATTCAGGCCCATATGATGAAATTTATTCCTATATCAAACATAATGTGGCCGATGTAAGAGAAGACGTTGCACTGATGGTTTCTGGAGAATCAGTACCTGCCAAGATCAGAGAGTATGCAGTTGAGTCCATGAATCTGACAACGAGAGATGAGATATATTCAGCCATGGTTGTCTATGGATTTTTAACTTACGAAAATGGAAGAGTAAGCATTCCAAATAAAGAATTGATGGATCGTTTTGGGGATATGCTTCAGAAAGAATCCTCTATGGGTTACATTTACCAGTTAGCAAAGAACTCCAGAAAAATGCTCGACGCAACGATTCACTATGACACCAAAACAATGCAACAGATTTTAGAATACGCTCATAATACAGAAGTTCCAATTTTATCCTATAATCATGAAGTTGAACTGGCAGCGATCGTAAATCTTGTTTATCTTATCGCAAGAGATTACTATCGCATCGAACGAGAAGAAAAATCAGGCACGGGATTTGTAGATTTTATTTTTTATCCCAATGATCCAAACGAACATCCAGGAATGATCTTGGAATTAAAAGTAGATGCATCTCCAGAGAAAGCCATAGAACAGATCAAAGAGAAGAAATATGATCTGAAACTAAGAAAAAGCTTAGGAGAAAACTCAAAGACAAGAATTTTGGCAGTCGGGATTAGCTATGATAAAAAATCAAAAGAACACAAATGTAAGGTAGAAGATCTATAAGCTAAAATAGAAATCAGAATACTATGAAAGGATATCGCATATGCGGTATCCTTTTTTCGACTTTATATGACATATAACGGTTTATTTATGCATTATAAAAAATTATGTGTGAATAAAATGGTATACTAATTGTGGATATTTTGTGAACGAAAAAAGCTTAAAAGGAGGAAAAGACATATGAAACAGATTGTAGCATATCTTCTTATGATATCCATGATATTATCAAATAACACGATGACGATAGCAGCTCAAGTAAAATCACAAAGTTCAGTAGCAGAACATTCAAGTGAAGTAGTAAATATTCCAGATAAATATCTGCTAAATGCTATGCTTGAGCAAGGAGATCAAAATGGAGATGGGCGTTTGACGACAGAAGAATTGAAATCTGTCAAGGAGATTTATATATCAGATGCAGATAAAAATGAGATTGATTTTACAGGAATAGAATATGCAACAAATTTAAAATATGTATATATTAATAATGCAAAGAAATTGAATCATACAGAAGAGTTAAAACAATTAACAAAAATTGAGAGATTAACTGTTACAGGCGTTGCAGATAATGATATAGAAAACATAGCAAAAATGGAGTCGTTGACAGATTTGAGGATCATTTAAAAATATAAATGGTTTAGAACAGTTAAAAAAATTGGAATATTTAAGACTTAAATCAGATGAGTTAGAAGATATTCAAACATTAAAAAATCTTGACAATTTAGATGAATTATATATTAACGAATGTAAAAAAATTAAAGATATTTCTTGCTTGAAAAAAGGGGCATATTCAACATTAGGTATTTCTGAAAATATTCCTGCAGATCAAGTACTTGATTATGAAGATTTTGGAGATGTAACAATACAAAAGGGAAATTTCATGGAAATGTTCGAATCACCTGTTGAAATTTATTCTGATCCAGATGATAATCCTGATAGTATGTCAATATTTAGTTATCGTTCTAATAATATAAAGATTATTGATAAAGATGGAAAAGCCGTTGCTAAAGGCGAAACAGATGTAACGATTACCGTCAATGGAAGAGAAAATGAAGCATCAAGAACGATTCATGTAAAAGTGCAGGATGGATCAGATATAGATCCAGCGGGTGAAACAAAAGAGCAGTTACCAATTTTAATGGGAAACCCAGCGGGAGGCCAGATTAGCATAAATGCAATTTATGAAAATGGAAATGTATATGATCTTACAAATAACGGGGAAAAAGTAGCAAATGATGCCAAGTCATATATGGTTGACTATGTTTATGATGGTAATAAATATTATATGTTTAAAACTAAAATTTCAAAATCTGGCAACCTATATACAGGACTTGAAACAGGAGACATGAAACTACAGAATTTTACAGTAAAAAAGGTAGATAAAAACTTTTTTATTACAAATGATAACACATTATATCGGATCAATGAAAAGAATCAGGCAGAAAAAATAGATGAAAACGTTGAAGATATTAAAGCGTTTGATCTATATTTATTAAATGGAAGATGTCTGGTATTACACAAGGATGGAGTGCTGACAGAAGTAAAGGATTTCGATTTCAAAGTTCAGAATGTAAAAAAAATAGCAGCGTATAATTATATTGTTCAAAATGATGGAAGTATGTTGTTTATTGACTGGTATGAGGAGTATGGTGAAAGTAGCAGTAAGACTAGAAAAGTAGCAGATACAGAAATGACAGTAGTAGCAATGGAGGATAGAGTATATCAGTATACATTACTTTTAAAAGATCAAACTTTGTATATCTATGATGAAGGTAAGTTACATAAAATAGCAGATGATGTTAAAAAAGTTACACCATATTCTTGTGTATATGAAAATATAAATGGAGAATATTATGCTTATGAGAGAGAAAGCGATGAAAAAGGTAAAGAATTTTTTATTACAAGTAAGATTAGTTGTACAAATGAAAAATTTACAGGTGTAACACAGGATGGAACGGTTTATATAGAAGGTGAGAAGATACTGACAGATGTAGTGAACTGCAAATTTTATATGAAAGAGTCTATGTACTTCATGGTAAGAAAAGATGGAACAGTTTGGGCATATTGGTTTCCATATTTAGCAGAAAAAGTATTAAATTATGATGGTGAAAAAGTAGAACCAACGCCAGAACCAACACCACGGCCGACACCAACACCAACGCCACAGCCAATACCAGCTCCAACACCAAGTTCAGGCACAACAGCATCATCAAATGCAGAACCACAGCAGATCAAAGTAAATAAAATTAGTTTTTCAGCAATCTCTACAAAGATCGCAGCAGGTAAAAAGATAAAATTAACAACCCTGATCAATCCACAAAATGCTACCAATAAAACATTAAAGTGGACAACAAGCAATAATAAACTTGCAACTGTGGATAAAAATGGAGTTGTAACCTTAAACAAGAAAGCTGGAGGTAAAACTGTCAAGATCACAGCAGAAGCAACTGATGGCAGTGGCAAGAAAGCAACCTTTACGATCAAGATCATGAAAGGAAGCGTAAAGAAGATCAAGATTTCCGGAAAGAAAACAGTCAAAGCAGGAAAGACACTGAAACTAAAAGCCAAAGTCAAAGCAGGCAAAGGTGCAAACAAAACACTGAAGTGGACAAGTAGTAATACAAAATATGCCACAGTTTCTTCAGGAAAAGTAAAAGCACTAAAAGCAGGTAAGAAAAAATCAGTGAAGATCACAGCAATGGCAACAGATGGAAGTGGAAAGAGTAAGACAGTGACAATCAAGATTAAATAAGAGGTACATGTCGATGAAAAAAATATTAGTTTATATCGTAAGTTTGTCGATGTTATTTTCCAATAGCATGATCGCAATGGCGGCTCAGGAAAATACATCAAAAGATACTAAAACAACAATCACAGCAAAAACAGGATCAATTTCATTTGATCCTGCGTCATTAAATACTAAAGTCGGATATTTTAAAGCATATAAATTTCAAGGAATTTCACCAACAGCGATCAATGAAATGAAATTTACATATGAGCCAGAAGGAATCGTTGAAATCAAACAGGTGAAATTAGAAGATCAAAGAGGAAAATATTATGTTCCAGTTGCAAAGAAAGAAGGGACAGTAAAGGTCAAAGCATCTGTAAATGGAACAACATTGGATGAGGTGACATTTCAAGTAGGAAAGGCAGAAGCAAATGTAGTTCCATTAATGTCATATGATGTCTATTCACAAATGAGAAACGATGAGGGCGACAGTGTAGATGAAAATAATGACGGGCAGATCAGTACAGAGGAAATTAAGAAAGTAAAAGAAATAGATTTTTCTGAAAAATATGATGTTTCAGATGAAGATATGGCAGGAGTTGATCAGGCGATTAATTGTGAGAGGATCGATTTAGAGAATAATAAGCACATAACAAAATTAGATTTTGCAAAGAACTTGACAAAATTAGACAAAATTAATCTGGAAGGAACGAATGTCTCAGACAAAGAGCGTTTAAGTATCCTACGAGTCGAGCCAGGAGAGATAAAGAATCAAACAGAACCAATCATTGAGCTTAAACCATCAGGAGTTGCATATTTGGACAATAATGAGGATGAAGGAATTCATGTAAGAGTCAACTCAGAAAATGTTGATAAAGTAGAAACTTCATTAGATCAAAGTGGAAAATTATATGCAAAGGCAAAAGAAGAAGGAAAAACAAATCTAGTTGTAAGAACAGATTATAACGAATCAACGAAAGTACCAATTACAATTGCACCAAAACCAGAAGATGCTATTTTAATTCCAGATAGGATTGTATTTAATGAAATATTAGAGGATTTAAAAGAGCAGAATAAATTCGAAGATAAAAAGACATATCTAACAAAAGAAGATATGAAAAAACTTAAAAGCTTGTATGTATCCCAATACGATTATAACGAGAATGAATCCCTAGATCTAACAGGATTAGAATATGCAGTAAATCTGGAAAACTTAATTGTTTCCAATGAACAAAAAATAAAAAATATTAGTCAGATTGAAGGACTAAAAAATCTAAAAGATCTAACTATTGGGCAAATAACAAATGCAGATTTTAACCGTTTAACAAATATAAAATCTTTAGAGTCTTTAGATGCAGAAGGTAGTTTCTTAAATATTGATGGCATCAAAAATCTTACAAATTTAAATACACTTACACTAACATCTGGACGATTGAGTGATATCAAACCAATTGCAGAATTAAGTAATCTAAAAAAATTGTATTTAGGTAGATGTGGAAATGTAGAAGATATTTCTTGCCTGAAACCACGTGGATATAAAACATTACATATTAGTGAAAATGTACCCGCAAGGCAGGTGTTAGGTTATGAAAATTTTAAGGATGTTACAATTCAAAAAGGAGGAAATCTACATAATCTCGAAGCGGAAATAGATATTTTATATGGCGACTATAACGATGATGATCCAAAATTTGAATATAATGCAGATGATGAAAGTATTATCAATGCCGATGGAAAAGCAATAAAAAATGGAGAAACTGATGTAACGATCACAGTATATGGAAGAGAAGATGAAGCATCAAAGAGAATTCATGTGAAAGTACAAGAGGGAGATAACATAGAATTTTCTGGGGAAGCTATAGAAAAAGATCAGTTACCATCTTTTAAAAAAAATCAAGGGAATAATGAAACATTAAATCTTCTACTGATCAATAAAAATGGAAAGGTCTATGATCTTAAAGAAAATGCAAAAGAAATAGCAGATGATGCGAAATCCTATACGATCACATCTGTATATCGCAATGGAAAAAGATATACACTTCGAGTGAAAGTAACAAAAGCAGGAGAAGTATATATCGGATTAGAAACAGGAGATTTTGTAAAACAAAATTATGATATTACAAAGATAGACCATAATTATTTCATTACAAAGGATGGAAATCTATATTGCATCAATGAAAAGAATCAAGTAGAGAAAATTGATGAAAATGTAACGGACATCAGTTATTTTGATGGAGCACATAGCTATGAAGAAGGGCGTTGCCTTGTATTACATAAAGATGGAAAATTAACCGATGTCAGAAATCAAGAATTAGATGATCTGAAAATTGAATTTTCCAATATTAAGAAGATTATAAATCCAAAATATGTAATAAAAGAAGATGGGTCAATGGGATATCTGCATATATATTTGCATTCAGATCAATATGTGATAGACAAGATCTCTGAGAAAGAGATGCAGGTAGTAGAAACAGGAATGGAATATAAAGAGACATTCTTCTTAGATGTAGATGATCATATATTGTATGCAGATGGATATAGCGAAGGATTGATCAAAATAGCAGCGAATGTAAAACGTGTATTGTCAGATTCTGAACATGTATATGAAAGTTTAGATGGAAATTATTATTTCTTTAAGGAAAAATGGGATGATAATGATAATACATTTTATTCTGTTGAAAAAATTGATTGTACAGATGAAAAATTCACAGGAATTACACAAGATGGGACAGCATATGTAAGTGGTAAAAAGATCTTGAAAGATGTGGTAAGTTATTGCAAAGATCAGCATAAGAATAGTAGTGGATACCAAGAGAGTGAACAAAAGTATTATTTTATAAGAAAAGATGGAACCGTATGGAAATATGAATCTCCATATATGGCACAAAAAATACTAAATGCAGACGGCAGTGTTCCAGAGGTAAAACCAGAGCCAGAGCCTAAGCCAACACCGAAACCAGATCCACAGCCAACACCAAAACCGGAATCAAAACCAGAGCCACAACCAACACCGAATCCAGGTTCAAATTCAACACAAGGTTCAACAACGAGTCAAGAACCACAGCAGATTAAGATCGATCAGATCATCTTAACAGGAATGTCTACAAAAGTTGCTGCAGGAAAGAAGCTGAAATTAACAGCAAATATCACAAACGATGCTACAAACAAGAATCTAAAGTGGACAACAAGCAATAATAAACTTGCAACTGTGGATAAAAATGGCGTTGTAACGCTAAATAAGAAAGCTGGAGGAAAGACAGTTAAAATTACTGCAGAAGCAACTGATGGCAGTGGCAAAAAAGCAACATTTACGATCAAGATCATGAAAGGAAGCGTAAAGAAGATCAAGATTTCTGGAAAGAAAACAGTCAAAGCAGGAAAGACATTGAAATTAAAAGCTAAGGTTACAGC
>ENA-ORNI01000954-ORNI01000954.1-human-gut-metagenome-genome-assembly--contig:-NODE-954-length-18838-cov-10.9836_pt1 | contig 18838 bp, 16 predicted proteins | sample MGYA00242118_ERZ509028 | MGnify/ENA primary metagenome ERZ509028 (study PRJEB26280, sample SAMEA2338755) | human gut metagenome | biome: human gut; feature: human-associated habitat; material: faeces...
CTAAAAATTTATTTTTTAAATTTAATATAAACTTTTATTTATAGAGAGTTTTTATTGGATCTGTTATATAATTCTATTTCTGCAAAAATGTCTTTACCATCTTTTAATAACATAAGCATAAGGGTATCTTTATTTTTATACTCTTCTCTTTTGCTAATAACCTCTTCTTTAGTATTTAATACCTCTATAATTTCTCTTTTCTTATCTTCTGATGCTTCATTATAGTATTCAACATTTAATTGAAAAAAAGTTTTTTTATACAAAGCTCTACTAATAAGGACTTTTTCTTGAAGTTTTTTATATTCTTTTCCTTTTTCTTTTATTTCCTCTATTTGTTTTTTTCTTTTTTCCATTTTTTCTATAAATTCTTCTTTTATTTCAACTGCAACAGCTGTTCCTATTCCAGAAAGAAGAAGCATACTTTTACCTCTTCCTGCCATTTCTGAATAAGTAACTCTAAGTCCTATTATAGCATTAGCACCTAAGGATTTTGCTTTTTCTTCTAATCTATTATTTAATATCTCTTTTGCTTTTTCTAAAGTTTCCCGATATATACTTGATTCTCCCCCAATAGAATCTGCAATTAAAAAAATTCTTTAAAATCATTTATTCCAAAAGTTACAGTTTCAGATATATAACCTATATATTCTTCTATGTCATAGCCTATTAAGTTTTCTGTTGTCGTTATAAGCATTTTCTCTCCCTGCAAAAATTTAATGTCACTTGCTTTATTATAGCATAAATTTATTAAGAAAAAGAATTAAAAATACTAAGAAAATTATGAAAAATATGATATATTATATAGACCGATACACAATCAAAGGAGTAAAATAATGAAAATTTTAATAGATGCAGATGCCTGTCCTGTAGTAGATTTAACTATAGAAACAGGTAAAAAATTTGGTATAAAAACTGTTATATTTTGTGATGAAGCTCATAAAATAGATAAAGCTGGAGCTGAAACTATTTATGTTTCTCAAGGAAATGATTCAGTGGATTTTGTTCTTTTAAGGAGTACAGAGGTAAATGACATAGTAGTCACTCAAGATTTTGGACTGGCCTCAATGATACTTGCCAAGAAAGCTGCTGCTCTCAATCAAAATGGTTTAATCTACAATCAATTTAATATTGATCAACTGCTTTTTACCAGACATATATCAAAGAAAATAAGAAACAATGGGGGAAGGACAAAAGGTCCTAAAAAAAGAGAAAAAAGCGATGATGAAAACTTTGAAAAAAGTCTCATAAGTCTTTTGAAAAAATCGGAGGGGATCAGATGACGCATCAGGAAAAAGAATTCAGGGATGGAAATATATTATCTCTGCTCATTCGTTTTTCTATACCTGCAACTTTTGCTATACTTATAGGAATAATATATAATGTTACAGACAGATACTATATAGGTCAGGCTGTAGGAAGGAATGGAATCTCAGCTCTTGCTGTTACCTTTCCAATACTGCTTGTTTTAAGTGCCACTGGAGTCCTTTTTAGTATAGGAGGATGTGCACTTGCTGGTATAAAAATGGGAGAAGAGAAAATAGAGGACGCAAGAAAAGTTCTTGGTACATGCTTCTTTGCATTAATTGCTATTGGAGCTGTATATACTATATTTGGAATGCTTTTTCTTGAAGAAATAGTTTCTTTTATGGGAGCTACAGAAAATAGTTTTGGCTACGCTGTTGAATATAATAAATATCTGTTTCCAGTTACTATTTTCCAGCTGATTTATATCACTTACTGTTCATTTGTGAGGTTAGAAGGAAGACCTATGGAATCTATGGTTATCAACCTTGCCAGTGCTATAGTTAATATAATTTTGGACTATATTCTTATTATGAGATATGGTATGGGAATGAAAGGAGCTGCCATAGCTACTGCTGTTGCCAATGTTGTTCCTGGAGTTATCCTTATATATCATTTTCTAAAAAGTGATATTCTTACTTTGAAAATAAAATATATTAGATATGATCATGAACTTTTGAAAAAAGTTTTCTACATAGGAAATTCAGGATTTCTTAATCAATTTCTAAATGGAGCTTATGTATATGTATTGAATATACAGCTTGCAAAATATGGGGGAGATATCGCACTTGCTGGAATGGGGATACTCTCACTCCTGAGAACTTGTATAAATACTGGATATATGGGATTGAATCAAGGAAGGCAGCCTCTTCTGTCATATAACTGGGGAGCTAAGAATTATGAAAGGGTAAAGAAGATATTCTATTCTTCAATAACTCTGACTGCTATAATTTCACTCTTCCTTTTATTTGCAGTAATTGTAAATGCCCACACTGTTGTTAATTTCTTTGTAAAAAATGACCCTGAACTTACAGATTACACTATAAGGGGAACATATATACATCTTGGCTTGATGATAAGTACTGCAATCTACCTTTCTTGCACAAACTATTTTCAGGCTGTAGGAAAAGGTATGATAACTACAAGATTTATTATATTGAGATTAGCTGTCTTGTCTATTCCTCTTACTTATATTCTTCCTGTTTTCTGGGGAGCTGATGGAGTATTATTAAGTTTTCCTGTGGCAGATACTATCTGTTGTATAGGAGCAGCTTATGTTATGTGGAAAGAGATTAAGCTTCTTACTAGAAGAGCTGAAAAACAAAAACGTTATAGTTAACAAAAAATATTAAAAAAAGAGGCTGATACAGAGAATAATATTTCTCATATGATTCAACCTCTTTTTATATTATTTTTTTATATTATTCTAATTTTTGGTATTAATTCCTTATTTGCTTATCTTTCTTTTATTTATTAATCTTCTATTATTTTTCCATTTGTAGATATTGTTACAATATTCCAAGGAATTAATTTGCCGCTTTGAAGCAATGCTTTCTTTACTGCATTTACTATTCCACCACAACATGGCACCTGCATACGTACTACAGTAAGAGATTTTATATCATTATTTTCAAGAATTGCAGTCAACTTATCTGCATAATCTCCCTCATCTAGTTTAGGACATCCTATAAGAGTTATCTTGTTTCTCATAAATTTATTATGAAAATCTCCATAAGAATATGCTGTACAATCTGCTGCTATCAATAAGTTGGCATTATTAAAATATGGTGCATTTACTGGAACAAGCTTTATCTGTACAGGCCATTGGTTTAGTTGAGATTCCATTTCTCCAGCTTCTTTGATTTCATGAGATTCATGTTTTTCAGTTTTTCTCTCAATAGTTTTAGACTGCATTCCCGGACATCCAAAATGAACAGATGGAGCTGCTCCATTTTTTTTAGCTGCCATATTAGCTTTCACTGCTGCTTCATCATATTCAGCTGCTTCTCTTTCTTCAAAACTGATTGCATTTACTGGACAACCTGGAAGACAATCTCCCAAACCATCACAATAGTCATCTCTCATCAATTTCGCTTTTCCATTTACCATTCCAATTGCCCCTTCATGACAAGCTGAAACACATATTCCACAACCATTACATTTTTCTTCATCAATTTTTATTATTTTTCTTATCATTTATATGTCACCTCTCCATTTATTACATCTTTATACACTTATATTACTATATGGAGAAAATAAATTCGGTAACATATGCTACACTTAAAATATTTTCTGGACAAGATACATATAGAAGGCTGTTCCTCCTAAAATACTTATCAAACTATTTCTTCTCCATACATGAAGCAGTACAACAACTGCTACTGCAAGTATTTCAGGTATTCCATGAGGAGCTTTAAGTATACTGGTATCTTTTAAACAGAATATAATAAGTATCCCAATTACTGCTGGGGGCAAAACTTTTCCTAAATACATCATATACTTTTCTACTGCTTTATTTTTTTTATTCAATACAAGAAAGGGAAAAGCTCTCAGAAAATATGAAGTAGCTCCTACTGCTGCTATTATAGAAACTGAATATAAAAATCCTGGTCTCATATTATCTCACTCCCCTTTTCTTTGCCATTTCTATCTTTTTTTCTAATCTTGATTTAAATACTATTAAGAAAACTATTATAATCACTATAGAAGGTATCAGCATATTTTTTGACCCTAAGAATATCAGACAAACAAGTCCACTCAATACTCCCAATATACTAGGAGTTCTAGTTGGAAAAGTAAGAAACTGATCTACAAATATAACTATAAACAAAGCAGTCATTGCAAAGTCTATTCCTTTACTGTTGAAATGTACAGCAGATCCAAGTATTGCTCCCAATACTCCACCCAGCACCCAATAAAAATGACTCAATCCTGCTATGGCTAAAAAGAGCTGCTTTCTATTCACTCCCAATGGAACTTTTGCTGAACACATAATTGCATAAACTTCGTCTGTAAGGGTATGTATCATATATGGTCTGACTTTTTTCATTTTCTTAAAGAGATCTGTAAATGATATTCCATAAAGTGCATATCTTGCATTTACTATTAAAGTGGTGATAACTGCTTCTGCTATCCCTGCTCCACCTGTTAAAAGATTTAAAAGCACAAACTGCATAGACCCAGAATATACCCCAATCCCTATAAATAACGCCCAGATAAAATTATATCCATTTCTTTGACATAGTAATCCAAAGGCCATTCCTACAAAAATGTACCCGAAAAAAACCGGCATTGTTGCTTTGAATGCCGCTTTTAATGCTTTCTTCATATTCTCCCTCACTTTTTAAATTATATTACTGTTGTTTACCCTTTTGTTAATTACTATAGAAAAACTTTCTTTAAATATTCGGCCACTCCATTTTCATCATTTCTTCCAATTACCTTATTATTAGGAAGAAGTTCTTTCAATCTTGGATTACAATTTCCCATAAGAAGCCCTTCACCCACTACATCAAGCATCTCATAATCATTTAATCCATCACCAAATGATATAACTTCTTCAGTTTCTATTCCAAATTTTGGAAGAAGTATATCTGTTATTGCACTTCCTTTAGAAATTCCTTTATTCATTATCTCTAAACATATTGGAAGAGAAAGAGTAAGATTTATTCTATCTCCAAATTTTTCTTTTATTTCATTTTCAAGATTTCTTATTAGCTTTTCATTTTCATTAATATAAAAAAACTTTATCACTTCACTATTCTTTAATTCGGAAAATTTTCTTACATTATAAGTAAAACCTGATTCTTTATGATATTCTTGAGCCTCATCCAATGGTTTTTCAGAATACCAAAAGTCTCCTTTATATATACTTTTATGGATCTCTTCATTTATATTTAAGTCAAATATCTCATTGCTCAATTCTTTAGGAATATCTCCTTTAAATATAATATCGTTATTTTCATTATGTATTCTGGCCCCGTTTGAACTTATCAAATAAGAATCAAGTCCAAGCATTTCTTTAAATTTCAAAGCATCCATATGATGTCTTCCTGTAGCAATAAAAAATTTTACCCCTGAACTGGTTACATCTTTTATTACATCTCTTGTATATTTAGATATTGTATGTTCAGAGTTCAGTAATGTTCCATCTAAATCACACACAATGGCCTTATATTTCATTCTTTCCTCCTGCTATTTCCTATTTTTTTAGTATAAGCCTTTCTAATTATACCATTTTTCGAAAAAAAAACAAGAGAAAATATCAAATTTTTGTTCTATTATTTTTTGAAATTTTACTAAGAATTTTATTGACATAAAGTGTATTTTATGATATTATAATCTTTGTCAACGAAAGTCGGAATATAGCGCAGTCCGGTAGCGCATCTGCCTTGGGAGCAGAGGGCCGCAAGTTCGAATCTTGCTATTCCGACCATTCATTGGGCTGTCGCCAAGCGGTAAGGCAACGGACTTTGACTCCGTCATGCGCTGGTTCGAATCCAGCCAGCCCAGCCACATTAATAATAATTGCCTCTTAGATGAAAATTTAAGAGGTTTTTATTTTTCAAATTTTTTTAAAGCTTTCTTTCTTTTTTAATTTCTATTTTAATAAATATTAAAATTTTCCTATAAAAAAAAATGCCCCTTTTATAATAGGCAAATTTTTATTTCATCTCTCTATTATAAAAGAAGCATATCACTTTTAATTTTTAGGTTATAATTTAAAATATTTCTATTGGAAATTTTAGAATCAGCTTATTGCTTTTTATCTAATTTTGAAAATAATGCTTTTTAATAATTATATTTTTTTCATTTTCTTCTTGGTAATTATAAAACTTTTTCTTATCTTTATACATGTTAATTTCAGCTATCTTTATTGACTGATTTATATCTTTAGCATTAAATGTCCAGTTAGCTCCTACTGCTGCCATCCCACCATTTGAACTTTTTAAGTTTTCCTTCAATTGAGAAATTTTTCCCATAAATACTTCTTCAGTTTCATTCCTACAAAATATTATAAACTCGTCTCCACCAGTTCTATATTTCAAAGCATCATGAAACACATCTTTTATTTCATTAAAAGTACTTACAATAAGTTCATCTCCAGCTGTATGTCCAAAATGGTCATTTACACTTTTTAACCCATTTACATCTACAAATACTACTCCCAGTTTTTTAATTTTATGTAATGTTTTTTCAAGATCCCTGATATAAGCATTTCTGTTCAAAGCTCCAGTAAGTGTATCATAATAACTAAGTTTTTCCATTGTTGCCATCATTTTTTTACGCTGAAGCATCTCTAAAAAGAAATAAGATAGTATTTTTAAAATATATGCTATATTTTTTATTTTTTCAACTGGAGGATTGTCTACTCCAAAAAATCCATGAAATACTTCATTTTCCATTATTGGTATAGCAATTAATGAATTTATATTTTGGGAACTAAGAGTTATATATTCCTCTTTATAAAGATCCTTGATATCTTCTATATTTTCCATTATTACAGGCAAACCTTGATTAAAAATTTCTATCCATCTGTTTAAATCTTCAAAAGGAACTTTCTGTAAAAATTCTTTTTCTCTTTCCACACCCTCAGCACACCATTCATATGTATTATTCAGAGTATTGTCTCCAGCTAATTCAAAGATATATGTACGTTGACCATTCAAGTATTCTCCCATTACTTCAAGAGTATTAGTAATAGAAATATCTATATCAAATGAAGAATGCATCATTTTTATACAATTAAGTACTATTCTCTCATTTTCCAATGTCTGTTCCAAAGTTATTCTTTCTTCTTCTTTTTTAGTGATGTCCATAGCCACTGCCATATGAGCATTTTTTCCATTCCATTTTATTAGTTTTTCTTTAATAACAAAGTATTTATTTAACAAAATATTTTTACATTCCCACTCATGATACTCTTTATTTGTAAGACGACTGGCATTACAAAATGAACATGGAGAATTTGTTTTATAAAAAACCTCATAACAAGTAATTCCTTTTATTTCATCAAATTTTTCATAACCAAATAGTTTCAATCCATACTTATTTAAATAAAGCAGTTCATAGTTTTCTAAATCTACAACATAAACTACTTCATTTAACTCATTTAACAATTCTTCCATATACCTCTCCCTAACAATTTAACTTTATTGTCTATTGTATATAGCATTTCTAATTATCTCTACCTTTAAATCATGATACCATTTTATCCACTATAAATCAATGAAAACATGGTAAAAAATTCGAAATAAAGAATATATTTGAAAGAGGAATAATATATACTTTTTAAATAATGTATTTCTTCCTGCTGAAATTATTTTCTCATTATTGTAATAATCTCTTTTAAATTTAAAAACCTAAATATTTTCAGTTTACTTAGAAATTATTTTATGATAATATTTATTATATGACATTTTTATTTTAGGGAGGAAAAATAATGAAAAAATATTTTCTACTTGTAATGACTCTTATGTTATTACTTTTGTCAGGGTGCAGTTCTTTGGAAACAGCCATTAAAAAAAGAAATTTAGCTACAGAGACTAAACTTTCTGAAACTATATGGTTAAGTCCAGAAAACATAATGGACAAAACAGTTTTTGTACAGGTAAAAAACACTTCAACAAGTAACTTAGATATGGAAAGCGAAATTAAAAATACTTTAATTGCAAAAGGGTATAAAATAGTTTCTGCTCCTAAAAATGCTAATTACTGGCTTCAAGTTAATATCCTGCAACTAGGCAAAATGGATTTAAAAGAATCTCAAGCTGCTTTGAGTGGTATAGCTGGTGCTGGAATAGGTGCTGCTATTGGAGGATATAATACTGGATCAGTTAATACTGCTGTAGGATGGGGATTAGTCGGAGGAGCTATCGGAGTTCTTTCAGATGCTCTTGTTGAAGACAGCTACTATACTATGATAACAGATATCCTAGTTAGTGAAAAATCAAATACTAAAGTTAATAAACTTTCTGTAAATGCAACTACACAAGGTACTCAGGGAAGAAATATATATGCTACTGAAGATGATGGAAATATGAATAAGTATCAAACTAGAGTTGTAAGTACTGCTAATAAAATGAATCTTGAATTACCAGAGGCTGAACCTCAATTAAAAAATGAGCTTATAAAAACTATAAGCAATATATTTTAAAAACTAAAGGGAGATAATTACATCTCCCTTTTTTAATATCTCCATATTTCATTTTATAAATTTAACTTATCAAAATATAATTTTTTATAATTTTATTTTATTAAAATTTTATGATAATATAAATTGAAAATAACGAAATTTTTTATGGAGGTTATAATGAAAAAAGTGATTCATAAATTCAGAGATATGCCAGTAGCTCTTACAGGTCTTGCATTGGGAATATCGGGTATATCTGGTGCATTTGGCACGTTTCTTGGAGATATCCCAGTTTATGTAGGAGATCTTATATCGTTTTTTCTTGTTATTGTAATCTTTATTAAAGACTGTCTTCACTTTGATCAATTAAAAAAAGAATTAAGCCACCCTACACTAGGAAGTTTTATTCCTACCTTGGATATGACTTTAATGGTTTTGGCAGGATTTATTGCTAATTATTATTTAACTCTTGGAAGAATCTTATGGTTAATTGCAATAGCAGTCCATGTCATATTCTGCTTTATCTTTTTTTACCACAGAGCAAAAGATTTTGATTTAAATCATGTTATTCCCAGCTGGTTTATTCCTCCAGTTGGAATAGTTGTAGCTTGTGTCTCTGGTGCCAGTATGAATTTTCCCGGACTTACTCATACTATTTTCTATATAGGCTTCATTCTATATCTGGTGATGCTTCCAATAATGATGTACAGAATAATTTTTATTGAACCTATAGATGAAGGAAGACTTCCAACTTTTGCAATCATGGCAGCTCCACCTAGTTTATGCCTTGCAGGATATCTTACAGTATTTAGCAATCCTTCTGAAATTATAATATATATACTTCTGCCTCTTGCTATATTTATGACAGTTCTTGTATATGTATCTTTTTTCAGAATATTAAGAATAGCATTTAATCCAACATATGCTTCATTTACATTTCCACTGGCAATAGGAGCAACTGCTGTATTAAAATATTCAAATTATCTTTATACTTTAAACAGTAAAAATTATATTTTATGGCATAATATTGGATTATTTTTATCTTTTTCTGCCTTTATAATTATTGCTGCTGTATTTATTAAAATGATTCATTATGTTAAAAAGTTTATAATTTATGCAGTATAATTTTATATAGTTTCTTTGAAAATGAGTGATTAAAAGCTAGAGCAAATTTTCAGTAATTAAGCAGTTAGTACTGTACTTACTGAGATGCAGCATTTAAAGTGTTGTAAGTTCTGGCATCACTCTTTTTTTATTTTTATGATATTATGTGATGAATTTCATATTTTTTTCATTATTTAGAAAGAGTGAATATTGTATTCTTTAAATATATATAGTATAATTTAAAAAAGATTTCAAAAATACTTATGAGGTGAATATTGTGGATCAAAGAATTGAAAAATTAGCAAAAAATCTTATCAGCCATTCTTGCAGAGTACAGAAGGGCGAAAAAGTTTTAATAGAATCTTTTGGAGAGGCTTCTAAAAATCTAGTAAAAGCTTTAATAAAAGAAACATATGCAGCTGGAGGATATCCATTTGTAACAAATAAAGATCAAACTATACTAAGAGAATTATTAAAAGGATGCAGCAAAGAGCAAATAGAAATGATGGCTAAATATGAACTTGAAAGAATGAAAGATATGGACGCTTATATTGCTATCAGAGGAACTGATAACTCTACTGAATTATCAGATGTCGCTGCTGACAAAATGAAAATTTATTCAGAGTATTTTACTAATCCTGTTCATTTAAAAGAAAGAGTTAATAATACTAAATGGGTAGTGCTTAGATATCCAAATAATTCTATGGCTCAGCTTGCCAGCACATCACTTGAAGCATTTGAAGATTTTTATTTTGATGTTTGCTGTCTTGATTATTCTAAAATGGAAAGAGCAATGGAATCTTTATCAATACTTTTAAATAAAACTGATAAAGTAAGAATAAAAGGAAATGGTACCGATATATCTTTTTCTATCAAAAATATTCCAAATGTAAAATGTTATGGACTTAGAAATATTCCTGATGGTGAAGTATATACTGCTCCTATCAAAGACAGTGTAAATGGAGTTATTTCATATAACACTCCATCTAATTACCAAGGATTTACATTTGAAAATGTAACTTTTGAATTTAAAGATGGTAAAATCATAAAAGCTACAAGCAACGATAATGAAAAGATTAATCAGATTTTAGATACTGATGAAGGTGCAAGATATATTGGAGAGTTTGCTATTGGAGTAAATCCATATGTTTTAAAACCTATGAAGGATACTCTTTTTGATGAAAAAATAGCTGGTAGTATTCATTTCACACCAGGACAGGCATACAAGGCTGCTGATAATGGTAATAAATCAAGTATTCACTGGGATCTTGTTTTAATTCAGAGAGAAGAATGGGGTGGAGGAGAAATCTGGTTTGATGATGTACTTATCAGAAAGGATGGTATCTTCGTTATTGATGAGTTAAAAGTATTAAACCCAGAAAACTTAAAATAATCTGCTAGGAGGGATAATGAATATTCTTATGGCACTTTCTCAACTAGAAGTAACTGGAGCAGAGGTTTATGGTGTTACTCTTAGTGATGAGCTTATCAGAAGAGGAAACAATGTAATTATAGTTTCAGATACTCTTACAAAAGAAAGTAAAGCTAAATACATAAAATTAGAATTTAATAAAAGAGGACTTGGAGAACGTATAAATCAAGTTAAGACTCTTTTAAAAATAATAAAAGAAAATGATATACATGTAGTTCATGCTCACTCGAGAGCTTCTTCATGGAGTTCAGAAATAGCATGTAAAATTGCTGGAATACCTCTTATTACATCTACACATGGAAGACAGCCAGTACATTTGAGTAGAAAAATATTTAAAGCATTTGGAGATTTGACTATTCCTGTATGTGAAAATATTGAGACTCATTTAATTAATGAACTTGGAGTTTCTCCACAAAAAGCTGTAGTATTAAGAAATCCTATCAACACTGAGGACTATCCTTTTATTCCTCAAAAAAAAGATGAAGGCAAAAAAATTCTTTCTATAATTGGAAGGCTTTCTGGTCCAAAGGGAGAAGTAGCTTATAAATTATTGGAAATACTTTCTGATACTGATAATCTGGAAATAAGATTAATTGGTGGAAAAGATATTCCTGAAAAATTCCAAAAATTCTTTAATAATGAAAATATAAAGTTTATAGGATATGTAAATGATGTTCCTGAAAAAATAAAAGAATCTGATATTGTCATTGGAGCTGGAAGAGTTGCTGTTGAAGGAATTCTTTCTGGTAAACCAGTTATCGCTATTGGAGAAGCAAAATATATTGGACTTATTAATGAAAAAAATCTGACTGAAGCCCTTGCTTCAAATTTCGGTGATATAGAATTTAATAATTCTGAAAACTTTAACTGGAATCAAATAAAAAAAGATATTCATTCTGTTTTTAATCTTAATGAAAAAGAATTGATTGAATTAAGAAAGAATGTAGAAAATGAATTTGATCTTAATATAATTACAGATAAAATCGAAAAGATATATGCCAGATCATATGTACTTAAAAGAAAATATGATATTCCTGTGATAATGTACCACAGAGTAGTTAATGATGAAAATGAAGGCGGTGTTCATGGAACTTATATCACTGCTAAAAAATTTGATGAGCATATGAAATATCTTAAAGAAAAGAATTATGAGCCTATAACTTTTAAAGAGCTTTTAAAGCTGAATTATAGAAATAGATTTAATAATGGTAAAAAATATATAATACTTACTTTTGATGATGGTTATGAAGATAATTATAAAATTGCATTTCCCATCTTGAAAAAATATCAATTTAATTGTATTATATATTTAGTATCGCACTTGAATTACAATAAATGGGATGTTGAAGTTCCTGAAAATCCTGAAAAAGAGTTCCCGCTTATGACATGGGATATGATAAAGGAAATGCAGGAGTATGGAATAGAATTTGGCGGGCATACTATGACTCACCAAAAACTTGCTCATATACCCTTTGAGCAGGCAAAAGAAGAAATAACTAAATCTACTGAATTTTTAGAAGGAAAACTGGGAGAAAAACTTGTATGTTTTGCTTATCCTTACGGCGATCTTAATGAAGAAGTAAAAGAGTTTGTTAAAGAAACTGGTTATTCTTTTGCTGTAGCAACTGATTCAGGAGATTTATCTTTTTCAGAAGATTTATTTCAAATTAGAAGAATTGGTATATTCCCAACAAACAATATGCTTAGTTTCAAGAGAAAGGTACACGGAAATTATAATTTTATTAAACTTAGAAGAGAACAAAAATCATCTAAGTCGTAATTTTACTGGGGAGGTTTTTTTAATGAAGAAAATGATTACATTACTGTCGACTTTTATTTTATGTTCGTCTCTAAGCTTAGCTCAAAGTGAGCTTCAAGTTAAAGCTTTGGTACAGAATAAAAATAAGTTTCAAATTGGTGGTGCTGTAGGTGTTACCAACCACTTTTTTAAAGGAGATTCTCTTACTTATCCTATTCCTGTTTTTGATGTCAGATATGATGATTTCTATATAGCTGGAGTAACTATGGGATATGATATGTATAGTGAAGATGATTTTACTCTGTCATTATTTGTAAATCCTTTTGATGGTTTTCCTATAAAAGGAAGTAAGCTAGATCGTGGATACAGATCTATTGATGACAGAAAACCACAAGTAGCAGTTGGAATGTTGTTATCATATAATCTAAATTTTTATGATATGACTGCTGTAGTTGCATTTTCTGGTGGTGAAAGAGGTATTAAAGGAACTACTCGTATAATTAAACCTTATAGAGTTACTGACAACTTTACTTTAATTCCATCTTTTGGAGCAACTATTTATTCATCTAATTATGTTGATTATTACTTCGGAATAGATAGCAACGAGGTAAAAGATAAGATTACTGATACTTATTCACCAGATACAGCTTATTCTCTTGGGCTTAGCTTAGCTGCTGAATATTATCTAAATGACAAGATTACACTTTTAGCTTTCCTATCTGCTGATAGATTCTCTTCAGATATTGGAGATTCACCTATCATTGACAGCAACAAACTTATAATGGTTGGAGCTGGAGTGAAATACTCATTTTAATTAAAAATTAAAAACCTAAATAGAAACAGCCATTATTTTTATCTAATGGCTGTTTTCTTATTTCAATTTATAGAGTTAAAAATATAGCTTGTCATAGAAATTGAACCCAATTCATAATAGTTATTAAAAATATCTATTTTATCTAAACTATCGCTTGCAGCAAGAGCATAAATCAGAGGAATATAATGATCAGGTGTTGGAACTGCAAATGCTGAATCTGGATGTTTAAAATGATTTACTACATTTTTTATATTAAAACTCAATATACTTTCTTTTATCCAATTATCAAACTCAACAGTTTCTTTTCTTCCTTCAATATCTGGATCTAATTTTCTTAAATTGTGAACTATATTTCCACTAGCTAAGATAAGAAATCCTTCTTCCCTTAACTGAGCTAACTTTTTTTCTAGAGTATAATGTTCTTCCAAACTTTTAGTTTTATCTATACTCATTTGGACTATTGGTATATCAGCATCAGGAAACATATGAACCAGTGCTGACCATGTTCCATGATCTATTCCCCAGTCATTATTAACAGCAACATCTTGTCCAAGTAAATCCAAAACCCTTTCAGTGAGTTTCATATCACCTTTCACAGGATAGTTTATTTTATAAAGTTCATCTGGAAATCCATACATATCATATATCTGAGTTGGATTACTTGAACTTTGAATAAAAGTTTTATTCACATACCAATGTGCAGAAATAGCTAAGATAGCTTTAGGTTTTTTTAAAGCTTCTCCTGTTTTTTTCCACATTACAGATGCTTTGAAATTATTTAATGCATTCATAGGACTCCCATGTCCCACAAAAATAACCGGCATTTTTATAAAGATCACCTCACAAAAAATTATTTAATCAGTTCTTATTTTGATGTAAATATATTTGCATGATAAAATTATAAAGAATAAATTATCATAGCTGTTAATATTTTTCCTTCTTTATATATTTAATAATTTTTCTGCGACTTCTACTGCACTCACTGCATCTGCTGAATATGCAGCACCCATACTTTTTGCTGTCTCTTCAGTCAAAGGAGCTCCTCCTACCATTATCTTTAAGTCTTTAGTTACTCCCTTTTCTCTCAGATATTCAATAGTCATTTTCATAACTTCCATTGTTGGAGCAATCATTGCTGAAAGCATTAATATATTAGGAGACTCTTTTTTTATACACTCCTCTATTTTTTCTTGTGGTACATCTACTCCCATATCTATCACTTGAAATCCGTTACTTTCCAGCATTAATATACATAGATTTTTTCCTATATCGTGAAAATCTCCCTGTACACTTGCTGTCAATATTTTTCCTTTTTTTACTATATCTTCGTCTTTGAGAAGAGGTTTTAATATTTTTACACTCTTTTCCATATTCTTTGCAGATTCCAATACATCATACATAGTAAGAGTTTTTTCTTTAAACATTTCACCTGCTCTAGTCATTCCTTCCAGTAACGACTTAGTCAGGATATCCTTTGGAGAAATTCCTTTATCAAGAGCTTCCTGTGTCAGCTTTTCTATACTTTTACCTTTTATAAGTTTTGCTGAAATTGTTTCTAATATATTTTCCATTGCGGTCACCTCTATATTTATTATATTCTATTGCAATAGAAATTGGAATATGTTATTTGTTTTATTAAAAAATATATTTTTTATTTAATCGATTATCGGACTAAATATAATTACAAAGAAAAAACAGAGATTTCTCTCTGTCATTCTTTCTCTTGTTACTGGATTAGCCACTCTGTCATAATTCCCCCTTTTTAATATTAAGCAAAAGACTGGCTATATCAGCCAGCCCTTCACTTTTAATTACTGAATTGTTTTTACAATTAGAACTTGTATCCTATTCCTGTTCCTACTATCCATTCACCTTTAGTTCTATTTTTACCAGAATTATTATTTGAATCTCTTTCTACAGAGTAAGTTCCCTTTACATCAAATAGTATTCCATTCTCTAATTCAAGGGCATATTTTGCATTTAGTCCTATGCTGTGTTCATTTTTATGAGCCACAAGAATATCAAAATCACTTCCCCCTTTAAATCTTCCTGTGATATGTTCTTCATCTGCTCCATCTAATATTTTAGTGTAGCTTACCCCTGCTGAAAGTGTACTCTTTCCTTTTTCATGAGGAATAACTTTCTTCAAGTCTACTCCCACTTTTCCCACTGTGTAGTCAAATGATTTTGAATCTGTCTCTATAGCTAAAGTTTTACCTCCTTCATCAGCTCCATCTTGGTCTATGTATGTATATGACAATGTTCCATAAGGTTCTAGGAATAAGTTCTCTCCAACTTGATGTGAATATCTTCCATTCAAATAAATATCATATGTCATATCATTGTAGTTATCTGAATATTGCATCACTGGTTCTGCTGTACTTGAAGCTACTTTGTTTACTGCTATTCTATCTGCATCATAATCTCCATACTGGAATCCTGCTCCTGCTGTTACTTTTAGATTTCCAATATACTTTTTAGCATATGCTCCAAGATACAATGCGCTTCCATCTACTTTTGAGCCATTAGACAAGTCAGATTTTAATTTGTTTCCTCCAATTACTACTCCTGAAGTTAGTGTATCTGATATTCCATATTCTCCTAACATATATGCACCAGTTATCTTAGTATCTGCATCCATGTCTGAACTTCCTATGTCATATGTGTAATATCCCTTTCCATAGTATGTATCTTTAGTTCCTCCATCTACATGAGTAAGCCCACCATATATCATCCATTTTCCAGTGTTGGCTTTAAATTGGTTATCAGTAACTATATCTCTGAACATTCCAGTTGATTTTCTTGATAATTCAGAAGAATATGAGTAAGGATTTCCTGCATAGATGTTATTTAAATATTCTATGAATGTTACTAACTGCTCATCACTTTTGATATTAAAGTTTCCTATTAAATCATTAACTGAACCAATTCCATGATAAACTTCATTAAGTCCTTTGTATTTTAGAATTTCAGGAATACTCCATCTAAGTACAAGTACTACTTCATTTGGATTTGCTCCAGCTTTTATTGTATGAACCTTTGATGTAATATCAAGAGTTTCATTATCTCCTGGTACTATACTGTTTTCTAAATTTCTATCTCCAAAACTTATTATTTCTGTACCATTTGCTCCATCAAGGTCTAACAATATTTTTCCACCAGTTGATGAAACAGTTGTACTTCCTAAATTATATAAGGCATGGCCTATTATTTTTCCACTATCTAAATCATTTTTATCAAGAGTTAAAAGAAGTACTCCATCTTTTTCTAATGCTATGTTATTTGCTCCTGTTATTGATAAATCACTAGCAAAAGTTACCTTTGTACCTACATTTATATTTTCAAATCCAGCTACATCATGTGAAATATTTATACTATCTTTTGTATTATTTTTTGTAATTGAAGCTGGACTAGCAACTGAGTTTGTTCCAAAAGTAAGAGTGTCATCATCATCTCCTCCATCAAGCTTTCCATTAACAATACTTCCTGCTCCTATTGTCAGTTCATCATTTCCATCTTTCATGGCTATATCTTGAACTATAACTGATTTTTCTCCTAGTGTAAGTATATCTACATTATCAGTAAAAGCTACCTTTCCATTAAGATATACTTCTGATCCTCCTGTAAGATTAACTCCATTTGTCCCCATATCTACATCTCCATTGATATAGACATTATTTCCCAATGTAATTTTATTGTTTCCAGCACCTAATTCTATCTTCCCATTTATAGCTACATTATTTCCCGATGTGAAAGTATCTTCTCCAGCTCCTCCTTTCACATCTCCATTGATGGTAGTATTATTTCCTGCTGTAATAGTATTTGTTCCACTTTGCATATCTATATTTCCATTAACTACACTGTTTTCAAGTACTAGTGCATCAGTTTTACTGCTATCATCACTTCCTAATATAGCAAAGGTATCAGCTTTTACTCCCCCATTTATTGTTGTTCCTGATAGAATAAGGTTTCCACCATTTGTTTCATCAAATTTTACTGCTGTTCCATAGGCGTTGATTACTGAATTATCAAGTTTATTTTCTCCTGTTGACACAAGCAATGTATCTGTTATTCCATTTAAGATATATTTTTTATTTGAGTCAATAATTTCTTCTTGATATTTTTCACTATCACCTTTTGTGGAATCATAGTATGTTAATACTCCATTTGTAAGCTTTAAACTTTCAGTTCCTGTTATATTATCTTTAGCTCCTTCAGCCTTAGCATTTATTATTGTATATGTTTTTTTTATTGCCTGAGAATTTTCATCATAGTCTACTACAACTTCTTCATCCTTAGCAATTGTCCCAAATCTACTATAATCACTAATTTCAGCAGTATAACTTCCTCCAGTATCTTTAAATATAAGTCCATAGCTATTTGTAATTGATGTTCCTCCTGATACTGTATCTCCTGTTTGGCTTATAAGAAGTCCATAGTTATTTGCTGTTCCAACATTTATAATAGCATTAGTTTTTCCATAAATAACCCCTGTATTTGCCAGTGCTGCATCATTAGTAGTATCAATTCCATAACCATCACTGTTTTCAGTTGTTCCTGTTATAGTTCCATTATTTACCAGTATTTTTATAACAGCAGTATTAATAAATGTAGCAATTCCATAACCATCACCGTTTTCAGATGTTCCTGTTATAATTCCATTATTTGTCAGTGTTCCTATAGTACCAGCATTATTAATTCCACAACTGTTCCCATATCCTGCTATTGTTGCTGTTATTAAACCATTATTTGTAAAATTAACATTTCCCAAATCCCCTTCTAATTTTACTCCATAATAATTACTAGTAGAATTAAGTGCTATATTATTTACATACTCAGTTCCATTCCATGTATTTTCCTCATATGGATTGTCTGTCCCTGCTGTAGTATCATTATCTGTGCTGAATTTTATTTCTTCTCCCTCTTTTTTTATCAATAAATAATTTTCATCTGCTCCCATTACTGCTGTACATGAAAGTAAAAATCCTACTACTGCCCCTACTGTAATATTTCTTCCTCTTTTTTTGTTGCTGCTTTTCACTGCTTTCAATATTTTTTCTATCATTTGCTTTCCCTCCCCAAAATATGTCCCCATATTTTAACTTTATATAAATTTTAATTTTTTTAAAACCTTGATTTTTAGAATTTTTTTAAACTTAAAACAGCACTATGCTACTGTACGCTTTTATATACTTTTGCGAACAGTAGTCTATTTATTACTTTTAGAGAATGTTTTTTAAATATAAAATATTGACTTTTTTGAGAAAATAATATATTATCTATCATGTAAGTATA